>Ga0256826_1002850_pt1 | contig 10470 bp, 9 predicted proteins | sample CV79metaG_FD_185975 | JGI IMG/M metagenome (GOLD analysis project Ga0256826, IMG submission 185975) | Hydrothermal vent microbial communities from East Pacific Rise, Pacific Ocean - CV79 | ecosystem: Environmental > Aquatic > Marine > Hydrothermal vents | place: Pacific Ocean: East Pacific Rise... | reverse complement strand
AACGAGCTGATATTCATCGAGAAACTCTTAGAATACTTCACTTCAAAACCAGCTGTTTCAAGCTCTTCTTGCATCTTTTCTAGAGTCAAAAAACCTTCGATTGAGTTAGGAAGGTATTCATACGCTTCTTTGTTGTTTGAGATAGCACCACCAATTTTAGGCAAAACATTGTTCAGGTAAAAATCGGTGATTTTTGCCATAGTTCCTGGGTTTTCTCTTTTCATAAACTCTAAGATAACTACAAAGCCACCTGGCTTAAGAACACGGTTGAACTCTTTTAATGCGTCTTCACGCTCTACTACATTTCTAATTCCATAAGAGATAGAAAGAAAATCTGCTTGAGCATCTTCAACAGGAATCTCTGTTGCTCTTGAAATAGCATAATCGAATTTTGGGAATTTTTCACGCGCCACATCAACCATACCATTTGAGGGGTCAACACCTAAAAGTTTTTTAACATTGATGTCAGCATGTTTAGCACGTTTCATCCAGTAGTCCATCATATCACCCGTACCACAGGCGATATCTAAGACTAAATCAACCTCTTTTTTCCCATACATTTCATAAGCAAGGTCACAACCCTTTTTACGCCATGTTTTGTCAATTCCCATACTGAGCACTCGGTTTGCTCTGTCATACGTTGGTGCGATATCATCAAACATCTCAACAATTTTTTCTTGTTTTTCTATTGCCATTACTACTTTTTCCCTTGCATCCAAATCATGAGGTCATTGTCTAACTTCTGCTGATTTAAGATTTTAAATTCTTGTTTTCCTTGAGAAAACTTTATATCTCCACCTGTTGTAGGTGCCAAGAAACAGAGGTATCTGTCTGTAATTTCTTTAGTTGCCTCAAACATTGCTGGGCCACCTTCAATTAAGATATTTTTATATTTCGAAATTTTATCGAAATTATCCTCAATAAACACTTTTCTACCCTCAATTTTAAACAGAGCTATCTCTTTATCAAAATCTTTAGCTCTAGAGTAAATCAGAACATCGGGTGCCTTACCCTCTACGAGTCGTGCATCTAAGGTCGGTCTATCTTCTCTTACCGTGTTTCCACCGATAACAAGCAGGTCACAAACATCTCTTATAGCATGAACCTTTGTACGTGAAGTGGCATCACTGACAATACCTCCATCAATCGTACCGTCGAGTCTTTGTGCCCATTTAAAGGTAACAAAGTTTTTCTTTTGCCATTGAGTAAAAGGTTCAAGTAGAGCCTTTCCTTCATCTTCACACAGACCATGTTCTACTTCAATCCCTACTTCTTCAAGTCTACTCACTCCACCACTAGCTTCTACATTGGGGTCTAAGCACGATATATAAACCTTTTTTGGTTTCACTACAGAGACTAAACTACTACAAGCAGGTGTTTTTCCTACATGGTTACAGGGTTCAAGCGTGACATAGAGTTCACACTCATTAAAAATATTATTATGATGCTGGGTTAAATAGTTATGAATATCAGAAGAGGTGAAGAGAGAATTTATTTTTTTATCTTGAGTAAGATTGAAGTAGGCTTTTTTTAGTGCTATCACTTCAGCGTGAGGCTCACCTGCTTTTTCATGTGCGCCAAGAGCAATTAAAGCACCTTCTTTGACAACAGCACAGCCAACCGCAGGGTTGGGGTAAGTTAAGCCTTGAAACTGCCAAGCAGCCTCAAGAGCGAGTTTCATAAAGTCTGGTTTACCACTCAAAATAGGTAGCTGCCCTAATCACTTCATCATAAGGAATAGTCTGCTCATTAACTTGGTCATCATTAATAGTAATTTTATTACCTTCAACTTTAACAAGTTCACCAGTAAGTACCTCATTAGTAATCATAACAACTTTTACTTTTTCACCAATTGAGGCTTTGAAGTGCGCTAAAGTTTTTAGTTTTCTTTCAATTCCTGGTGAGCTTACTTCTAAACGGTAATCCCCTTTAACAGGAGGTGTAACATCAAGCATAGGATTTAGCATACGTGTCACTTCAGCACATTTGTCTAAAGAGATACCATCTTTTGAGTTAATTAAAACTCTGTAAATGGTGTCACCACCTTCACTCACTGTAACAATGTCGTAAACCGTTAAGTCCATAGATTCAACTAAGGTTTTTATATCTTTTTCAAGACTCATTTTCATCCTTTTGGGGATCTTCTATAGGATCCTTGGCAATCTGTTTAAACAGATCTTCTATTCTAGAAACTTTCTTAAAGTGCTCATCAAACTCAAAAGTAAGGTTAGGACATCGGTACCAACCTTGATCTTGCATACAGTGCGCTTCAATAAGGTTTCTTGTCATACGAAGAATCTTTAAAAATGCATTTTTTTCTTTTTCTGTGTAAGAGTGAGGATCTAAAAATATTTTAGCATCTGAACGTCCACGAGAACATTTAACATCAATAACATCAACTTCATGAATTTTAATATCTTTAAGAGTAGATATCGCTTCAGGAATCAGCTCCATAAGGAGTGATTCTGTACGCTTTTGTTTTATCTGTGCGGGGGTCACAGTTGTACTTTTTGCTCAACTTTTGTAAATGTTTCAATAACATCACCTGGAACAACATCGTTGTAACCTTCGATAACAACACCACATTCGTAACCGTTGCTAATCTCTTTAACATCATCTTTGAAACGTTTAAGTGAAGTAAGGTCACCCTCAAAGATAACCACACCTTCACGAATAACACGAACCAGTCCACCACGAACCAATTTACCATCAACAACCATACAACCTGCAACCACACCTTTAGGAATTTTAAACACTTCCTTAACGTCTGCTTGACCTGTATTAGTCTCAGTATATTTAGGACTCATCATACCTGTAAGCATAGCCGTAACATCATCAATCATATTGTAAATGATGTTATAGGTCTTGATTTCAACACCTTTTTGTTTCGCTGCTGCTTTAACCGCACCAGTAGGGCGAACATTGAATCCCATAATGATACAGTCATCTGAACCATTTGCAAGGGCAACATCATTTTCAGTAATCCCACCCACACCAGAAGAGATGATGTTAACTTTAACTTCATCATTTCTAAGTTCAGTAAGAGATGTACGCAGTGCTTCAAGAGAACCATGAACATCTGCTTTAAGAATGATAGAAAGTGCTTTAAGTTTACCCTCTTTAATCATTGCTGTTAAGTCATCCATAGTCGACTTAGTAGAGATAGAAAGTTCTTTATGACGGTCATATTCATGACGTTTCATAGCGATCTCTTTAGCTTCTTTCTCATTTTCCATAGCTACAAGTGTTTCACCTGCTGCTGGAACGATATTAAGACCTACAACCACACCTGTTTCAGAAGGGAGAAGTTCTTTAATAGATTTTTTATTGTCATTCATAAGCGCTTTAACACGACCATAAGCCGCACCAACAACGATTGGATCACCAATACGAAGTGTACCATTACCCATAACAATCGTAGCCACTGGACCACGACCTTTTTCAACAGAAGACTCAACTACTGTCGCTTTAGCAAGTGCATTAGGATTCGCTTTAAGCTCTAAAAGTTCTGCTTGAAGTAAGATAGTCTCAAGTAGCGTATCAACACCCATTCCTGTTTTAGCAGAAACTTCAACTACTTCTATATCTCCACCCCATGCAACTGGATTTAGACCGTGTTCAGCAAGACCACCAAGAGCCATATCTGGATTAGCACCCTCTTTATCCATTTTATTCATCGCGATGATGATAGGATTTCCAGAAGCCTTAGCCATTTTAATTGACTCAATCGTCTGAGGCATAACACCATCATCAGCTGCAACAACGATAATGATGATATCCGTTACATTAGCACCACGAGAACGAATAGCAGAGAACGCTGCGTGTCCCGGAGTATCTAAGAATGTAATTTTCTCACCATTTTTTTCAATCGTGTATGCACCAATGTGTTGTGTAATTCCACCTGCTTCACCGGCAGCAACACGTCCTGAACGGATGTTGTCAAGAAGTGAAGTCTTACCATGGTCAACGTGACCCATAATAGTAATTACAGGAGGACGTTTAACTGCGTCTGGGTCAATTTCAACATCTTCTGTTGCTTGTGCATTTTCTAAATCAAATGCCGCTTTAGGGTCAATAGTTGTTACTTCAACTTCAAACTCTTCTGCAAGAATTTCAATTTCATCTTTTCCAAGGAAATCATTTTTAGTTGCCATTTTACCAAGGTCAAATAAAACCTTGATAATTTCAATCATAGGACGATTGATTTTTTCAGCAAACTCATAAACACGAATATCTTCAGGAATCTCAACATTTGTTACGATAACATCATCAACCACTTCTTTACGTCTACGTTTCTTCGTTTTACCACGAGAAACTGAACGGTTTCCGCCATTTGGACGACGACGTTGTTGTGGTTTGTTTTTATTTGCAGCGTTTCTAGCTTCACGTTCTTTACGCTCATCTTCAATCGCTTTTTCACGTTCTTTACGTGCTTCTTCTTCACGGAAGTCTAAAAGTACAACTTGGTCTTCTTGGAAGTCCATAGAAACATCTGCCATATCTCCAGCAAAGATGTCCATTCTGTTTCCAGAGTTTTTAGAACCGTGTGATGCCCCACCTTTTTTCTTCTTTTTAGAAGAACGGTTTTGCATTTCAGCTTGCGCTTCAGCAGACATCTTTCCATATGAAGAAGCAAACTGAGGATCTTTGTAAGCTGCTACATTGTCAGAAGCGTGAACTACTGTTGGTGCAGGTTTTCTCTTCTTAACAATTTTAAGACCACCTGTACCCTTACCTTTTACAATAACTTTTTTGATAAGAGGATGTTTAGGTGCTTCTTTTTTAACTTCTGGTGCAGGTTTCTCTTCTGCTTTAGCTTCTGTCTTCTCTTCTTTAGCTGGAGCAACTTCAGTTTTTTCTTCAGTCACCGGAGCTGTTTCAGTTTTTGCTTCAGGAGCTTTTTCTTCTTTAACAGGAGTTGTTTCAACTTCTTTAGCCACTTCTTCTGTCTTAGCTTCAGTTACTTCTTCTGTTTTCTTAGGTGCTTTTTTAACAACTGGTTTTGGTTTTGGTGGTGTAAAAGAAGCAGGGTTCATTACATAATTCATAATTTTTTCTGCATCTTCCATAGAAACGCTACTGGAAGCGGTCTTAACTTCAAGCCCCATCTCTGCGGCTTTGTCAACTACCTCTTTGCTTTTTATTCCCAGTTCTGTTGCGATCTCGTGTACTCTTACCTTATCTATCATCAGCTATTAGCTCCTTCAATATATTGATTATATTGTTTTGTGAATCTTTTCCGCTTTTACAGCGACCCATCAGGTGTTTAACCAGTTTAGGATTTTCTATACATGTCCGACAAACATAAAGGCTTCGTCCAACCCCATCAAAGGCTTGGATGACTTTATCTTTACACTGCAGTCGTACTAAAACGCTTTGAGCCATACGCTCTCTGCACTGTATGCACATACGCGTAGGGACATGTAAATTTCGCGCCATTATACCGTAGTTTCTTTGTTATATAACTTAACGTTCAATCTTAAGCCCTTGATTGTCAAAATCTAAGGTTTTAATCGTGAAATCTTGAAACCTCTGTTCCATTTTTGTGTGTATTCTCTCTGCATCTTCATCATAACACATAGAGAAAAAAGTTGACCCCGAACCCGAAAGGGTACTCATTAATGCACCATTTTCATAGGCCAGCTTTTGAACCGTAAAAAGCTCAGGTAGCATCTTCATACGCTGACGTTGATGAAAACGGTCTTTTGAAGCGATACGTAAAATTTCCCAGTTCTCACTATAAAAAGCCGCCACTAAAAGTGAAGAGTGAGAGAGGTTATAGATAGCATTTTCTTTATTGTATGACTTTGGTAAGGTCGTACGTGAATGTGCTGTTGAGATAGGCTTGTTAGGAATAACCACTACCGCTTTTAAGTAAGGAGGGATATGTTTCTTCTCAGAAAAGACCTTCCCTTTTTCAACAACTGCTGTGTTAAAACCACCCATTACTGCAGGAGTAATGTTGTCAGGATGAGGCTCATACTGAAGCGCATGGTTTAAAATACGACGACGTGAAACACGTACACCAGCAGCCTCATGTGCTGAAGTGATTGCCGAAACAATCACGGCAGATGAAGAACCCAGACCACGTGAAAGAGGGACTTGGTTATGAAAGGTGAACTTAAAATGTTGACGTTTTTGCGTTAGTTTCGAGTAAAAGTCATTGAAAATTCCAACAAAAAGGTTATTCCCTTTAAGTTTAGGATTGTTTTCACCTTCACCACGAACAGAGACAGAGTGAAAACGAGAAGGTCGGATATCAACCGTATTTCTAAGGTCTAGGGCAAGGCCAAGAGAGTCAAAACCGGGACCGAGATTGGCACTGGTTGCGGGTACACTGATTATCATTAGTTTCCTTTATGAGCAAAGAGAGAGTCAAAAGGGGTGCTGGGGTGAAGGGGTGATGGGGTGATGAGGAGATGAATCCCCATTACCTCATTTCCACATTACCCCATTACCCTGTTTTACACTGCAGGTAAAACATATAACGGTGCTGTCTCTTTAGAATAATCGCTCAGGTTAAGTTTTTTTGGTAGTTCAAAGGGCCAATTTTGTGGCTCGTCAAACTTCTTGGTCGTAATTGTACCATTGTCATTCATAAAATAAAGTTTACCGAAGGCTTTTATTGGTGCATTTTTGTTAAATGTGAAGGCAGGTGTCGCTAAAAGTGTAATATCATTAATAATACATAGACTTTGTAAGAAAATATACGCCACCTTAATCGCCATAAATGAACCAGGACCTTGGGTATAAACAATGTTCTCTATCTCATACTTAGAGAGTATCTCTTTAAAAAGAAGAGGAAGGGCTTCTGAGGTGTACTCATCAGAAGAGAAGGTTTCTATTAACTCTTGATGCACATACACACCAATAAGAATGGGTGAACTGAGCTCAATTACGACAACATCTACAACTTTCACGTTTAAGCCTATTGTCGTTTATGCGTAAGCGTGTGCTAATTCTTTAGCTTCTGCGCCTGAAAGTTCTACAATTTCGTAGTTCGCTGTATCTTTTAAAAGGGCAAGGGTAAGTTTATGATTCAGGTCATGAGAACCGGCAAAAGCTTCATAATTACCAATAAAGTTAACACCCAAAAGTGACATATCGCCAATCGCATCTAAAATTTTATGACGTACAAACTCATCAGGGAAACGTAAGCCCTCAGTGTTAAGTACTTTTTTATCATCTAAAACAACCGCATTTTCTAAACTTCCACCAAGAGCAAGCCCTTTTGAACGAAGGTACTGAACCTCATGTAAGAAGCCAAATGTTCTTGCCTTAGCAATCTTATTTTTGTACTCTTCTTTAGTAAAGTTAAGGGTAAAACTCTGCTTATCAATAACAGGATGATTAAACTTAATGGTGAAGTCATAGTTTAAGTCATTTGAAGGCGAAAGTTTTACATACTTATCACCCTCTTTAACAATAATCTCTTTTTTAATTTTCATAATCTTTTTTGGTGTTGCTAACTCTTGCATACCCGCTTCATCAAGAAGCATACAAAAACTCGCAGATGAGCCGTCCATCACAGGAATTTCATCCGCATCAACAATGACTCTTAAGTTATCAATCCCGTAAGCATATACCGCAGAAAGAAGGTGTTCAATCGTTGAGATGAAGTAACCCTCTTTACCAATAACTGTTGCCATCTGCGTATCTACCACATTTTCAGGACATAAGGGGATACTTACATTAGCGTCAGAGCGAAAGAACTCTATGCCTCTGTCTGCTTCTAAGGGCTCAAGACGCAGACGTACAGGTACACCTTTATGAAGTCCAATCCCTACTAAGTCAACGGGTTTAGCAATCGTTGTTTGTTTCATTAAATATCCTTAATCTCTATGGCACTGTTTTTATATTCTACAAGTTTTAATTGGCCACTGAATGAAGTTTTATCAAGCTCTTCGCCGTGGAACACCACCGAACCTAAACCTATATTTTTGATGATGAGAAACTCACCTTCACTTCGTATTATTCCGTCAATTATACCAAAACTTTGTACACTTTTTGTGGTCTCAACTAAGGCACCACTATTTATACGTCCAAAGAAGATAAGGTTTTCATCTATATGAATCGCCTCACCGGAACGGATGGTACGGTGAAAGACCATACTTACTGCCTCTGCTTTAGCGCTACTTTTTTTAACGACAGGAGCAGTGATTTCCACTGTATCTAAAACGGCTGTACTTCGTTTTTTTCGTGTCTGTAAAGGGGTTTCATTACCATCTACATAAGGCGTATTCTTTTCATCTAAGAAAGCTTTTATCTCAGCAGTAACATCTCCTTGAAGAATAAGTAGGTGCCCCTGCATTAAGGGTGCATTTTTTGTATAGTACTGAACAAAGTCCTCAGTACTTTCTACTTCACATTCAAAGCCTTTAAGCGTCTGCTGTTTTACTTTCATGAACGACTGATTAGCTTCTTAGCATTTTTCATCACTTCTGTAATGTTTAGGCGAATCCAATCTTTATCCATCCACTCTTCTGGACGAACTTCAACCCCTTGAACTAAGACACCAAAGTGTAAGTGGTCACCCATTGCGTAACCACTTTTACCTGTGTTGGCAATCTGTTGGTTGGGTTTAACAATGTCACCTGCCGCAACACTCAAAGATGAACAGTGCCCATAAATGGTGTACAGTCCCATACCGTGATGAATTATCGGAAGGTTTCCATAAATTCCTGTCTCTTCAGCATACACTGTCATTCCATGGTTTTGTGTCTTAATTTTCCCCATCTTAACCGAAGCAAGGTCAAGACCTAAATGATACGATTCAGAAATCTTCTCACCTTTATAGTAATAGAGACGATGATCACCAAAACTTGCTACTTTTTGAGCATTTTTCAAAGGATAAAAAGGTTTAATTGAAAATGAGTTGATCATCTTGTCTGAAATCTTAGAGGTTACTTCATGAATCACTTTTTCATTACTTTCACGTACCTCTTCGTTAATAATTTTAAACTGCTCAATAGAGTCTTCAACCCCTTGTGTCTCAGTAAAATCATAAGCCAGTTCAGCAATCTTACCTTTTAAGAAGCGGTCTGAAAGTTTAATCTTAGAGATACGGTAAGATTTTGCCTTATGATAGTAAGGGATGTGAACACGACTTGTATTTCCAGCCTTATCTTTAGCAATAACACGGGCATCAAACTTACGCTCTTTAACAGGCCAAGCTACTAAAGCCGCATAATAATCTTTTTTATAAAAAGGTTGTACTTTAAAACGACGTTTTTTATTAACTTCAATGTACGTATCTTCTAAGTTTTCATCTTTCGTTTTAAAAATCACTAAGGCTGTTCCACCGGGGTAGATACCATATGAGTTTGTTACTAAGGTCAGTAGAGGTTTCTTTTTATCAATTTTAAAAGTTTTTTCATACACGACTGAGTTTCCAGAGAAGAAGTTCCATTGGCTAACATCTACCGCTTTAACAATAATTTTAATCTCTTTATCTTTAATGCCGTAACCCATTTTTGGATACTCAACATTTAAGTCCAACTTCGTTTGTGGTTCAAGTAGGGCTTCTTGTGAAAGTACTTTTTGTCCACTTGAAGTTACTAAGATAACTTCGTAGTACTTAATCCCACTGTCATCTGCAATGCTTAATGAAACCGGTTCTTTTAAATTCCAGTACTCGTTTTGTGTCATTGAAATAACAGGTGCATTTCTTTCAAACATTTTAGAGTTGTAAAGGTACACAACACCAGCAATAATTCCAATAAAAACAATCATAAATAAAATCGATGATGAACTTCTTTTTTTACGCACTTAACTTCCTTGACTTACTTTTTTTAATTTTTCTAGTACTTCTGTTTCAACACTTTGTAATGAACTTCCATCTACCACAAATCCTGCAGCATGGATATGTCCACCCCCACCAAAAGCAGAGGCAATTACGTTCATATCACTTCCATCACATGAACGCAAAGAACCTTTAATGCGTCCATCTTTTGTAAAACGGAGCATAAAGGCAATCTTCACACTGCTTAACTCTAGACTCTCATCAAGTCCCTCTTCACAATCCATTTCATAAGCACCCGTCTCTTCAAAGAAACTTTTTTCAACCAAGGTGGATGCCACGGTTGCCTCCAGTGAAAGTTTCACGGCAGAAAGCATTTTTCCTTTTAGACGAAGTGAAGACAAAGAGCGCTCTTTAAAGAGCTTTTGCACACATAAAGCATTATCTGCTCCACATTTTAAAAGCTCACTTGCCATTTCAAAGCTTCGTAAACTTGTTTTTTGCGTTGTAAAAGACTCTGAGTCATCAATAAGCCCTGAGTACAGTGCTGTTGCCATCTTTGCATTAATCTTTAAATCATTGGCTTTAAAAAAGTCATACAAAACTTGCGTGGTACTGATGGCCGTAGTATCTACAAGATTAATATCACCATAGTTGTCATTGGAGATATGATGGTCAATATTAACTAAAGGAGCTTCAACTTCAAGACCAAGACGCTTAATGGCCCCACA
>Ga0256826_1002849_pt1 | contig 10471 bp, 3 predicted proteins | sample CV79metaG_FD_185975 | JGI IMG/M metagenome (GOLD analysis project Ga0256826, IMG submission 185975) | Hydrothermal vent microbial communities from East Pacific Rise, Pacific Ocean - CV79 | ecosystem: Environmental > Aquatic > Marine > Hydrothermal vents | place: Pacific Ocean: East Pacific Rise... | reverse complement strand
GGTGGATTATATGAAAACTGGAGACATCTTACAGTAGACAGTATTGACACTATTTTAAGTGTAGCACTCTACTTTGAAGAAGAAGGAGAAGATGCACTTATTGAGATGCTAAAAGATTTTGTTGCCAAAAATAGATATGAAACTTTAGTTGTGCAACGACGTTACCTTAAAGGAAGTCCTAGTGAAGTACTCATAGGAGAACTTTTAGAAGATATTTATCTTGTAGAAAATGGCATAAAAATAAAACTTAACCTCTTAAATAATCGTAATAGTGGCTACTTTCCAGATATGAAAAATGGTCGTGAGTTTATTAGAGAAAATGCCAAAGACAAAAGAGTACTCAATCTCTTTTCATATACCTGTGCGTTTTCTCTCGCTGCAAAGATGGGTGGAGCATATGAAGTAGTGAATGTAGACATGAGTAAGGGAGCACTCAAAACTGGTATGGCGAACCACTCTCTTAATGGTTTAGAGCCTAGAGGGACAAGCTTTTTAGCATATAACATACTCAAGTCATTCTCTTCACTTAAACGCAAGGGTCCCTATGACATGATTATCATAGACCCACCTACTTTTCAAAAAGGTAGTTTTGAAGCGACAAAAGATTATGAAAAGATCATAAAAAAGCTTGAGCAAATTGCCAGTGAAGATTGCATTTTACTCTCTTGTTTAAACTCTCCAGAGTTAGAGAGTGACTTCATCATTGACATGATAAATGAGTTTGCACCGAGCTTTAAGTTTGTCAAACGACTCGAAAATGTAGCCGAGTTTGCAAGTGAAAATGAAGACAAAAGTCTTAAAAACTTGGTATTTCAAAGACAATTAGTGTAAATTAAAATAATATAAAACAATTTTAAGTATATAAACTGTAGTATCTTTACCTATTTAGACTTATTTCATAATTTTAGTTTAAAGTAGTTCTAATAAAAGGTTTAAGATGCTCACAAGTAAAAATAGGTTAATCCATCCACAACACTTCAAAGATCACTCAACTAAAGAAGGGGATGACTTTTATTATAGATCATATTTAAATGCCCTTCAGTATTATATGGATGATCCCACTGCAGATTTAGAAAACATATCCTTTGCATCAATGTTTTTATATTCGATGGGAGATGAAAACATACTTCATTCACCGGAATTAAAACGTGATGGATTTGGAGATTTAAAACTTAGTTTACCAACAGCATCTGTCAAAAAAGACATTTCCTTTTACTCAAAAAAGTTAGTATCTGCTTTGCAATTTCGTTTGCAAGACAGACAATTTGTTTTAGATATAAATACCTATAAAAGTGATGTACTCAAAGACTTTTTAAATGTAGATGTTCAATCTAGAAATGATAATGAGCACTCTCTTTTTCAGTTAATGATGCGGAATTTTTCCTTAAAGTATTTTAGGGATGTTGGTGAAAAAAAATATGCTACACTCCTTGATAAGCTTAATGATTCTGTTGAGAAAGAATTTACTGGTATTTATGATGAAAAAGACTTTCAAGAAAGATATGCAAAAGAAAATGATAGTAGACAAATCCTTGAATTAGATGGCTATTTTAAGACAGAATTAAAAGAGTGGCAAATTAAACATGAAAGAAAAAGTTTAGTTGACGCGAATTCATTTGACACTTACCCTTATATTGACGGTATACTTTATGATAATAATAAGTACTTTATTGCTATTGCCCTCACACCTAAAGATGAAAATTATATTGATGAAAAAACAGAAGAAATAAATAAAGTTTTTGAGTGTTCAATCTTTATTTATGAGAATGACAATGAACAGATTAAACAATCATATTTAAATGAGTTTAAAAATGGTCTTAACTTTTACTTGGGTAGACTCGTAAATAACTGCTCTCTTTATAAACTACAAGAAGCTATGAACGGGGCAATTGGTGAAGCAGCAGGAATTTCTCGTCATTGGTACTCTAAAGGGTTAGATGGTCTTTTCAATAAGGAAACTCGAGCTGAACTTGAAAACAATGAAGATTCTATAGAGTTTTATACAAAATTCATCAAAGAGTTGTTGTGTAAGATTGAGGGTGTTGAAAACACTGAAATATATCCATTTGACCGTGTTTTCATATTTCCTGAAACAGGATTAGAAAGAGACTATGATGGTATGAAACATATTCGAGTCCTTGAAGCAAAAATAAAAAGTAGAGAACCTTTTGATAGAGGTAGCTACTTAATGGGCTGGGAGCAAGATGTTGAAGATATAGATGGAAATAAAGTATTAGATGAAGATAATGATTTAATTTTTAGCGATAAAAAAGTCAACTATATGGATTGGAACCTTCAAAGTAGTAGTGTTTTTGAAGAAACAATTGCACCAGTTGATAGAGATCATATTCGAGGGAATTTACTTCTATCAAACCTTCTTTTAGAAAACAACTTCCTCTCAAGAACAATAAAAGATAAAACTACAGCCGATAATAAAAAACTTGTAAATATGAGAAGAAAAATTCGTGATGAATTTAATGAGTATGGTCTATTTTACGAGTATGAATTTGGCCTAAGTTTAAAAGATCAATACCCAGTTTTACTAAAATTACAAAATGAATACTTTGAGCATATGTCTGATGAGAAACATGGCCCTGAGATAGCATATGATCATGAAGATTACAATCAGAACTTTGTTTCTGCTGAGGATGCAAAAAGATTTTACAGCTCAAGTGATTTACAATGTGAAAAAAACGAAGATAAAAATAAGGTTAGATATTATAGAGGAAACTCAAAACAAGTGCTCATTTCTAAAATGCGAAAAAATATTGAAGAAGAATACAAAGCCAAAACAATTACAGTTTGTTTTGATCCTGAACGTATCACCAAACCTGAACTAAGTGAAGCAGTACAATACTTAGGACGTAAAGATTCCATAACAATGGTTTTTGTTGCAGATAAAGACTTTGTAAAAACAACATCAGAACTAGAAGCAGAAGTTGAAGATTTTAAAGTTCTTATTCAGATGGTTATTCGCCAAGTTATATATGACACAGAAAATGAAGCAAAACGAGCAGAGGTGAAGAAACAAGTCCATGGTTTAATTCCCCATACTATTCACGAAATCAAATCTCTAATCAAAGATAAAACTGTTCTTGATAGAGTCGATACTTTAATCTCGCAACTCAATGCGCAGCTCTCAACTGAGGAATACAATAACTTTAATGAATTTAAAAGTGATAATGTTTATAATCAAGTTCTATATAAGCTACTTGAGAATAACAAAAGTACCTTTACAGAAAATATTAATTTAAATAGCATAATACAAGAGTGGCTTCCAAAAAATCATCTAATTAGTACAGAGCTTTATGATGGATTTTTACCAAAAATGAAAATTCTTTGGGAGGATTTAGCAATACCAAAAGCCTTTAAGGTGCTTCTCAAAAATGCAACAGAGTATTGTCACATGCGATCACAGGTTACTCAAAATGGGAAACTCACACTCTCTCTAGTTACTGAAAACATAGATGGCACTGACTTTTTGGTTATAAACATCATCAACACTACTCCATCTTTAACTAAGTCACGTTTTGATGACCTAAATAACGAAACAAAAGATGAACTAGGAAAAGATAAGAATAAAGTTGGCTCAACTGGGATAGGTGTTGTACAAGCAAGAAGGCAGATTAAATCAATTAGTAGCTCAAATAATATTATATATACGATGCTCTCAAGTAATATTATTTCAGCGAAAATGTACTTAAAAATAGAAATAATTCCAGAAAACAATCTTTTCTTAGAAGAGATAATTTCTTCTCAAGAGACAGATCCTACAGTGGAAGTTCATACACAGACATCTCCCCAGTGTGATGTACTTTACTTTGAAGATTCTCAAAAATATTATGAAGAAAATATTGCTTTATTGTCAACATACAATATCTCAATACAGCATAATGTCCGTAAAGATGCTACTTATATGAAAAATGCCAAAGTACTTTTAACTGATATGTCGATTTTAGATCAAAATGATATAGCTTCTAAAGAAGAGGGACTTGATGGTATTTTAATGTTTAAAGAACATAACCAAAATGATGCTCCTATCTGTGTACTTTCTAATGCTCTTGCTAAAGAGATTAAAGAGGATATTTTGACTCACCTTGATGATATGATTGAAGAGAAAAATATTGTTATAATAAAAGACTTTAATGAAGTGATTGAAATAGGTAAAATTTATATTTTAAATAATGTCAAAACATTAGATAGTAGCCATAATATAATATTTGACTTTCTTAAGTCAATTGAAAGTGTAGAACAAGAACAACAAGTTTTAATAAATAAAACACCAGCTAACTATGAGCTTGCGACCTTTAGAGATAAACAAGAATATCATGAAGATTTTCATCAAATGCTTACAAATATGAAATACTCAATTTCAGATGATTACTTCTATGCTGCAACAAGTTCTAATACACAAGAAGCACTACCTAATATACTCTCTAAGTGGCAAGAGTATAAAGTACCAAGGGTTGGTAAAGGTGAAAGAAAATTCACAATTAGTAATGTGACTTACCATAAAAATATTCTTTTAATACTTGATGACATTACACTTGAAGACAAAAGAGAAAGATGGTGGTTATTTTACCTTGGAATAACACACAACATTATCTTTAACTTTATTAATGCGCAACATAGCGATTTAATCCCGAGATGGAGTGAGTTTGCAATTAAAAGAGAGTCTTCGGGTTATCTTGGGAAACTGAGACATGATATAAAAAATTATCAGAAGATTTATGAGAAAGTAGCAAACGATATGGGCTTAGATAAAGAATTTGTAAAAATTGTACACAACACATTAGAGTTACAAAAACTATTACAACTTGGTAAATATCAATCTTTAAAACACTATAGTTTAATACCTGATATTGAAAAACTCAAGAAAAATGCTTTAGTTGCAGATAAAGAAGATATCTTAAAATATGCGAATGATGTTGAAAATACGACTTTAGATATTGACACCTCATTGAAAAAAATAATTAAAATATTAGAAGATGTAGCGAGTGACGATACAAACCTTAATAACTTAAAACTATTTAGTAAACTAATCAATTTTAATATTGATTTTTGTAAAACAAGAGACTAGGATATAAAATGAATACATCATATAAAAAAGGGGTTCTTGTTTGGATAGATGACAACTTTCTAGAACATGAATTTTTAAAAGAAAATAGTGAAATAGACAAGTGGCAAGCTATTTTTGGAAGTTTTTCAAAAAAAATATATCGATTATTAGACTTAGAACTAAAGATTATGACAAATAAATATGATTTTGAACAATATTTACAGTCAATACATAATAATCTAGATACATACTATTACTTTATTGTTGACTTATCTTTACCAGAGACTATAGACAGTGAACCAGAAGTCATCAATGGTCTAGAGATAGGAGCATCCTTAAAAGACAAAAATCATGACTTTTGTTTTTTAAGTTCAAGTTCAAGTGCTGGTTCAGAGATGCAAGAGATGGGTCTAAGCTCTTATGATTATTATGTCAAGTTTGATAATAACGACCTTCTCCCTGAATCACTAAGACATAAAATTCTTTTTTCATTTAGAAACAACATTAGTTGGATTGAGCTTATGGACTTAAGAGGATTTTTAGATCAAAATTCAAATATTTTAACAGCGAATAGAATTGATAATTTATCAAAACAAGATGTTGAGTTAGCTATTAGCTCCTTTCCATATTTTAATAAATTTAGGGACTTCTTAGATAGAACAGAATATGAAGCAAACATATTTAGTAAACCTTTCTTTATCCGTTCTCATCCGGACAACTCTTATGAGTTTGAAAGCCAATGTTTACTTATTATGCTAGCAGATAGGATTTTTCATAATCCAGGAAAAGTAATTATTGAATATGACAAATTTACAAATGCAAATTTTAGAGTTAAAATGGAAAATTCTTCTGAAAATATTTTTTGGGCAATAAAACTCGATAAACATATAAAGATAGATGAATTTGAAGATTTTTATAAAAAAGTGAAGCGCAAGCAGGTAGTATTTCTTGTAGATGAAAATGAATCAGCAGAGAAATTCTTAGAAAGAGTAAGTTATGAGCATACAACACTCAAAGATTTACCATATATTAAAGAAAATGACTATGAATTACGAGATAATGTTATTCAAAAGTCAATACAATTTTTCTTGAATCACTTTTATGAACTAGATAATAAAATATCTTCTCTGTATTTAACACATCCGAAACTTTTAATACATCCAAAGAATATGATGTTTTTAGAGAATCCAAAACTGATGACCTCAGACCTTACAGATACACCTGAAATCTTCATCTCTTTGTTTAGTGGATTTAAAGAGTTTTTTGAAAATAGTAAAAACATAGATAGAAAACAAGCTATAGCAGAGGACAGACCAATACATACAGCTTGTATGTTTAGAGCATCGGACAATATTCTTAAAGAAAAAAGAAATGAGATGGTTAATCAAAGATCACTAGTCTTTGCATTAGATGAGTGGCTTAAAAGCTCATGGAAAGGTCCTTATAATATTGACCTAGAAGAGAGTCACTGGAAAAAGTTTTCATTTGATGTTTTACTTATGTTAATTGATGAGTTTAATGATATTAAAGATGATTTAAAAGATCCTGAGCTTTTACCATACATAGAATCTATATCATTAATTTCTGAACTCTTAAGTAGTCAGGCCATTGTTAAGATGCTTGCCGGAGACCAAAAAAATATTAAAAAATCAGACTGGGAAGATCTTGCATACTTAAGATGGCCACATTTAAAATATCCGATGCCTATGTACCTCAATGAAATTCTTGAAAAATCTGATAAACATTTATGGATTCAGCATAAAAACTTTAACTTTGTTGGCTACTCTAAAAAATTAATTTTAGAAAACCGTAAACTTAATAATATGCTTGAGTATTATGATAAGACAATAACACTTATGAAAGAAACACACCACTTTTTTCCTCAAAGTATGCAGAGTATGTTTTTGTTCATCCTTAATGGTGTTGAGAAGAAAAAAGAGTTTAAACAAGCTGCCTTAGAAGAAGAACTATTTGCCCCATTAACAAACTTTATGGATGAGTTTCTCGTCATATCACTACTTTTTAGAAGTACTTATGGACATACTAATAGAAATAAAGCTTCTGAAATAAAAAAGATTAAAGACTCTATAAAAGTTACAGGAAGTTATGGAAAAGATATTGGTATTATTGATGGATCATTAAAAAAAGAAAAACCTTTTTCTTTTAAATGCCTAGGATCTACGGAAGAGACAGAGCTTGTAAAAAGTTTTAGATTAAGACTTAAAAAATACATAGACAAGGGTTACTTCGAAGAAGATCATTTCTTAGAAGCAATGGATGAGATTTTATCTACTTCTGATGCGAAGTCTGCAATTGAAGTGGGAAATGCAGTTCTACAATCAAGTATCTCTCGTCCATTAGAGACTGATGTACAATGGGTAAAACTGAATTTTAAAGAGCAAGTTGAACTTATAAAAAACTCTTCTATTGTAGATCATATAAGACAAATATTTTCACAGTTTGAATATTTTGACTTACATTTCACTATTATAAAAAATATAGACTGTTCTACACTTTTACAATACCTTGCATCAATAAGAAACAAGGTTATTGCGCATAAAGATGCTACTGAAGACAGAACAGTTGACCTTGAGTACTTATATGAAAGTTTTATCTATAGTTATGAGGGAATGCTGCTCCAGTACCAGTATGTACTATCTCAAGTTCAAACAGACTCTCAACTTGTCAAAGATTTTCTAGATATTGATACAAATTATATACAGTTAAATAAATCTGGTCAAAAAAATGAGCGAAACTTTAGAGTCAAGATTACAAATAAAAAAACAGATATCACACTCGATGATGCTTTTGCAGCAGAAGTACAATCCCTATTTTGTGATACTGCTAAAGTGCAAAAAGATGATTTAAATATTGAAGGGATAGATTTAAATCACCTCTATAAACTTATTGAAAGATACAAAATTCAAAGAGAAGATGTTATCGTGCTCGATCTTTTAGATCTTAATAAATATATTACTATTAAAGAAGGTGAAGAGAATATTAAAATCGAAGTAGATAAGGAGTGGCTGAAATGATTGTTTTAGAAATTGATGCTCAAAGACTCTCTCTTGAAATGAAAAGCAACTTTGACAATGTAGTTGGAGTCTCTTTACCTTCTGAGATTAAGATGAATGAAGAAGAACTATTACTTCTTTTACAACATGCCATCAATGCTCTTTTTCAAGAAAAAAGACAAAATTTTCATCATATTGACACAAAAGAGAATCTCTTTGAATATCTTTTTACTCAGTATGAAATAAACTTTAAAGAGTATGTGAAATCAGATACACAACTTATACTTTTAATAACAATTGCGACATCCTTATTTCTAACAAAAAGTTCAGCACAATCTATTATTCTTATTACTCTTTTACTTAATAACCTAGATTCAATGGACTCATATAAAAAGGATATTGAAGCTTATTTAGAGTCACATGACTTAAGAGCAATGATGTTTTGGGCAATTAATACTCTCACAGATATTGACTATGATCTACAAAAAGATTTTGACATTACATATGAGTATGCACCACCAAAGATAACACCATCTTGGCTTAATAAATACAGAAAAGATGATGAGGCTATGGAGTTTTGGTTTTATAACTCAACTATAGGGAAAGCTTTATTTCTTATTTTATACACCCCTAAATGTCGTTATGCAAAATGTAGTGGTTGTAACCTACCTTCATTAAGTTCTCAAGATAAAACAACTTCACCAAGTGCTGTCTACAAGCAAGTAGACAATGTTTTGCAAAACTCTATTTCTGTGGCTGAGAAGACATCTATCAAAGAAGTAATTTTAAGTAATAACGGTAATTTGTTTGATATTAAAACTATGCCAACACTCTCTCTGCTTTACACAATAAACACTTTTATAGAAGAGTTGCCAAGTCTTCAGAAAATAATTATAGAATCACGTATAGAGTACTTAAATGAACATCAACTTAAAACAATAAATGAGGTTCTTTCAGCACATGAAGATAGAAATATTCAGATTGAAATTGCACTTGGTTTTGAGATATTTGATGATGAAATTAGAAATGGATATTATAAAAAAGGCTTATATAAATCTTCTATAGAAAACCTCATGCCTCTTTTTTCAAAATATAATATCTCTTTAAAATTCTATATGATGTATAAGGCTGTACCTCAAATGACAACGCAAGATGCTATCGTAGATATTAACAATACATCTCAGTATGTACATGATTTAGTTGAAAAGTACGGAGTCGCTATTAACATGCATATAAGTCCTACATATGTTGCTGTCGGTACATTACTTGAAAAAGAGTTTAACGAAGGTAAGTACACACCACCTGGTCCAAAAGAGATTAACATGTTGTGTGATGAACTTACTTTATATAATAATGTTTCTTATTATATAAGCTTAAATGATGAGGGGCTTTCATCAACTCATATCGAAGAAGAATATGAGCTTTTTCTTAATTTAAAATCAAAAGTAGATTATTTTAACTCTTATCAAAAGTTTGAGCTACACTAAGCCAAGAATATAGTACAATACAGTTATGAAGAGAGACAACCAAGTAAATATTGACTTGCAGGAAGAGCTTTATAAAGGAATTTGTGCCAATACCAAAGCTTCTTCTTTTGCTTTATTATTAAATATTATAGTTATTAATATTGCATTTTATCAAAATATCGACTTAGTTGTTTTATCTGTTTGGACTTTTATAATTACTCTTCTTTTAATATTGAGAAGTATTGATCCTGCTGCTTATACAAATAAGACGAGTAAAAAAACAATATCCCAACTTGCTATACGTTTTCAAGTTCTTTCTCTTTTAATCGCATCTTTTGTCTCTATAGGTATTATCTATATTACACCAATAAATCTTCCTTTTCATCAAGCTTTCTTAGCAATGATAGTAGCAGGACTCTCTGCTGGTGCAGTCATGGCACTTTCATACTATCAAAACTTATTAAGAGCCTATCTTCTTATTCTTATAGTGCCTTTTGCTGCATTCATACTTTTTCAAGGTTCAAAGGTTCATATACTTATATCTTTACTTATGTTTTTATTTTTAGTAATGCTTATGATGTTTTCTAAGCGTTTTTATGAAAATATTTCAGAACTCATTATCTCTAAGAATGAAATATATTTTCAAGCTCATTATGATCATATAACAGGACTTATTAATAGAACAACACTCTACGATAGACTCTCATTAGAGATTATAAAACTCAAAAGAAGTAAGAATTATTCTGCCTTACTTTTTATAGACTTAGATGATTTTAAGCAGATTAATGACTCGCTAGGACATCATGCAGGCGATATTTCCTTAAAACTTTTTACAAAAAGAATCTCTTCAGTTATTAGAGAAGAAGACACATTCGCTCGACTTGGTGGTGATGAATTCGTTATTTTACTTTCACACCTATCTAGTGACTCTG
>Ga0256826_1002848_pt1 | contig 10472 bp, 10 predicted proteins | sample CV79metaG_FD_185975 | JGI IMG/M metagenome (GOLD analysis project Ga0256826, IMG submission 185975) | Hydrothermal vent microbial communities from East Pacific Rise, Pacific Ocean - CV79 | ecosystem: Environmental > Aquatic > Marine > Hydrothermal vents | place: Pacific Ocean: East Pacific Rise... | reverse complement strand
TCTTGCAAATAAAATATTTGAAGAAAATAAAAAACAATCAAATGATAATCTAAACTTAGTACTAAAACCTTTTAAAGAACAACTAAACTCTTTTAATACAAGGGTTAATGATATATATTCAGAAGAAACAAAACAAAGAACTTCACTAATAAATGAGATAAAATATCTAAAAGACTTAAATATTCAAGTAAGCCAAGATGCAAATAATCTTGCCCGTGCTCTAAAAGGTGAAAACAAAACTCAAGGTGATTGGGGAGAGATGATACTGTCAAAAGTATTAGAGCAAAGTGGACTAAAAGAGGGTAGGGAATATAGTGTACAAGGTAGTTTTACTGCCGAAGATGGAAGAAAGCAAAGACCTGATGTTGTTGTTCATCTACCTTCAAAAAAAGACATAGTAATAGATAGTAAAGTTTCATTAACTTCATATGTAAAGTATACAGAATCTTCTTCTACAGAAGAAAAAAATATAGCAACAAAAGAACTAATTTCTTCTTTAAACTCTCATATTAAAGATTTAAGTAGTAAAAAATATGAAGATTTACAAGAAGTAAATTCATTAGACTTTGTACTTATGTTTATACCTATTGAAGGTGCTTTTATGCTAGCAGCTTCTGCTGATAATAAGCTATTTAATCAAGCATTCCAAAATAATATTATGATAGTATCTCCATCTACACTTTTTGTAAGTTTAAGAACTATAGAAAATATTTGGAAAGTCCAAGACCAAAATGACAATGCAAAACTAATAGCAAAAAAAGCAGCAGATTTATATGATAAGTTTGAAGGATTTGTTACTGATATGGAAGAGTTAGGAAAGAGTATTAAAAAGTCAAATACTACATATGAAAATGCATTTTCAAAACTAGCAACTGGAAGAGGAAATCTTTTAAGAAGAACAGAAGAGTTTAAATCTTTAGGGGTAAAGCCTAAAAAAAGTTTAAAAGTTTTAGATTAGTTTTAATCTTTATTCCAAGTTGATATGTAATCTTTTGCTTTTTGACTTAAAAACTCCATCCTTTTCGTACCTTTTGGCATAATTTGTCTATACTCTTTCATCTCTTTTAGAAAAGTACCAATTGAATTTGGAATAAGTTTTTCTAAATATAGTTTTAAATACTTTGCCATTGCAGGAGAAGTACCACTTGTAGAAATTGCAATTGTTAAATCATCTTTTTTTATATATGATGGAAAAATAAAATCACAATAATTTATACTATCTACACTATTTACTAAGCAATTATTTAAGCACTTTGCTTCTTTGTAAATTTCTTTTTGTAGTTGTATATTATCAACAGCAACTACAATAATTTCAAATTTATTTATATCTTTTTTTTCATATCTTTTTTTTTCATAATTTAAATTATTTTTACTTATTAGTTCTTTCATATTTTCATTTAAAAATGGTGAAATAATTTTAATATTTGAAGTGAAATCTAATAAATGAAGAAGCTTTTCAGATGCAATATTGCCTCCGCCAACTAATAAAATATCTATATTATCAAGTTTGATAAAAGCTGGAAAGTAAGCCATATGATTCCTTTTGTATAAAAAATTATTTTAACATAATATAAATAGATATTTACTGTATTGAATATTAATATTTTTTGATAAATTACAAATTTAGACTTTATTAACAGTATATATTATATAATCCAAAATATAATGTTAAGAAGGACTGATATGTTTAAATTTTTATTGATAATTTCTATTTTTTATTCATCATTATTTGCTGAATTTAGTGAAATAAATGAGAAACAATTACAACAAATGATAAAAAATGGTGTACAAGTTATAGATATAAGAAGAGATGGTGAATTTAAACAAACTGGAATTATAAAAGGTGCACATATGCTTACTTTTTTTGATGATAAAGGTAAATACAATATTCCAGCTTGGATGAATGAATTTGTAAAAATAGTAAAAACAAGAGATGAGCCTTTTGTATTATATTGTGCGCATGCAAATAGATCTAAAGTAGTAGGTGATTTTTTAAGTAAAGAGTTAAAATACGAAAAAGTATATGACTTAAAAGGTGGAATTGCATATGGTTGGATTGATAAAGGATTAAAAACTGTTAGAATTAAGTAAAAAGTTAACTACAACTATAGGTAGAACAAATGCAGAGTATTCTTTAATACATGAGGGAGATAAGGTTCTTGTAGGATTTTCTGGTGGAAAAGATTCTTTAACTTTAATACATGCATTAAAAAGAATGCAAAGAAAAGCTCCTTTTAAATTTGAATTTAAAGCTGTTACTATTACTTATGGTATGGGTGAACAAGTACAATTTTTAGCAGATCATTGTAAAGAACATGATATTGATCATGAGATAATTGATACAGAGATATTTGATATTAGTAAAGATAAGATTAGAAAAAATTCTTCTTTTTGTTCTTTTGTATCTAGAATGAGAAGAGGGTATTTATATACTCATGCTCTAGAAGGTGGATATAATAAACTAGCTCTTGGACATCATTTAGATGATGCAATGGAGAGTTTTTTTATGAATTTATTTTATAATGGTTCTATGCGTTCTATGCCCCCTGTTTATAAAGCTGAAAATGGACTTATGGTAATAAGACCATTGATTTTTTGTAGAGAAAGGCAACTAAGAGCATTTGCAGATACAAATGAAATAGGAGTGATTGGAGATGAAGCTTGTCCTGCTATGAGAATTGATATAAAAATGCCACATACAAGAGCTAGTACAAAAGAATTATTAGCAAAATTAGAAGAAGATAATCCTCAAATATTTGTATCGATGAAAGCTGCATTTAAAAACTTTCATCCTAAAACATTTTTTGATATATGTGAATTAGATAAAGAAGAAGAAAATGAATAAACCTAAATTATTAGTTAGTTCTTGTTTATTAGGAATTGATGTAAAATATGATGGCGGAAATAATAAAATAGAAGGACTAGAAAAACTTGGAGATATTTTTAATATATTTCCAATTTGTCCTGAAGTTGAAGGTGGTATGGTAGTTCCTAGACTTCCTAGTGAGATTGTAAGCACATCACCTTTAAAAGTTCAAAATGAGTTTGAAATAGATGTTACTGATTATTTTAAATATGGTGCAATTGGTGCTATGAATATTTGTAAAGACAATGATATAAAAATTGCTCTTCTAAAATCAAACTCCCCTTCATGTGGAAATATAAAAATATATGATGGTACATTTACAGGTAATTTAATTGATGGTATTGGAATAACAGCAAATACTTTACAACATAATAAAATAAAAGTTTTTAATGAAAATCAAATAGAAGAACTTTATAATTATATACAAACAAACAAGGAAATTTAATGACATTTTTATTTGATAAAAACAACCATTTTAATTTAGCTAATTTAGTTACATTTTTTAATATAGCTTCAGGAATCATGGCTATGTATTTTTTAACTCATGGTGAGTTTTTTGGAGCTGCATTATTTGCTTGGCTTGGTGGGGCATTTGATATTATAGATGGTAAGATAGCTAGAAAATATCAACTTTCAACAGAATTTGGTGTTCAGCTTGATTCATATGCTGATTTTTTATCATTTGTTATTGTACCAGCTATGTTTATATATTTTGGTGTAATTGATGGTAAAGAATTATTTTTAAATACACCAGTTGTTGTAGCTGCATTTGTATATTATATAATTTCAGGATTAAGAAGACTTATTCAGTTTAATATAGAAGCAGAAGCAGGAGAAGTAGGAAAATACTTTGTGGGTATTCCTACACCACTTGGTGCAATTTTATTATGGCTTGTATATTTAGGTTGGACATTTAATATTTATCCTACATTTTTTGGAATGACTCCTGAGTATATGGTTTTAGCTCTTATGGTATTTATTGGATATATGTTAAATTCTAAAGTTAAAATTAGACATTTATAATATTATTGATATAAAATAAAAAAGGGGATAATCAATTTGATTATCCCCTTTTTTTATAGTTTAATTGTCTTAATTATGCTAATAATTTAGGCGAGTGTGCTGGTATCGCATTTGCTTGAGAAGTTGCAACAGAACCTACAATATTGTTTATATTTGCACTTGAAAAGTTACCAATATCTTTTCCAAAATCAACAGGTTCAAAAGGTGCTTGTTGTATAGAAAGTTCAATCTCTTTTCCTATAGTATTTAAGGCCTTTGTTTCTGCAAATTGAATTTTTTGTGATGTATTTTCTATTTGTTTAGTTACTATTTCCATTTGTTTTTCAACAGCATCAAGTATTTCACCAATGCTTAATGGTTTAGCACCAGCCTTTCCATCAAAATACGTAGTACTGTCAGTATCTTCTTGATTAGAAGATAATTTAACTGAGTTTGTATTATATTTATTCATAAATTCTTGAACAGATGGTTGAAGTTCATTTTCTGTAACTTCTGGAGTTTCACTATTTTTAATAGCCATAGTCAAATTTTGAATATTATTTAAAATTTGAGTTTGTTCTTTTAGCATCACTTGTGATTTTTGTCCATTACTAATTTCATTTGTAAATTCTCTTAGTTTATTTGATAAATCACTTCTATTTATTCCTATATCATTATCAAGAGAAAAAGAATTATTTTTAGTTTGATCTACTTTTTGCGTACTATTTAAATTCTCAATATTTATCGAACTTGATAAAGTAGATACATCATTTACTGAAGTATTTGTAATATTATTATTTATTTCCATAATATATAACCTCCCTTCTTTAGTTTTATATTACTAAGTATATTAGATTAATTTTTAAACTTTTCTTAAACAAAGATAAAATTAATAAAATATTAAGTAATAAATTGCTATTTAAGATAATCAAGCTTAATAAGATTTACTTAGTATATTAACATTATATAAATTTAATATTATTTTAACTATAATCCAACTAATAAATAATAATGATAAATGTATCTATATCAATAGATTATAAATATAATTTTATCTTTGAGGAGAACACAGTGAAAATAACTGGTGCAAGAATGGTAATAGAAGCCCTAAACGAAGAGAAAACAGAAGTAGTATTCGGTTATCCAGGTGGAGCTATTATGAATGTATATGATGAAATATACAAACAAGATTTTTTTCAACATATCTTAACAAAACACGAACAAGCAGCAGTTCATGCAGCTGATGCATATGCAAGAAGTACAGGAAAAGTTGGAGTTGCAATAGTAACTTCTGGTCCTGGATTTACAAATGCAGTTACAGGAATAGCAACAGCTTATACAGATTCAATTCCAATGGTTATAATCTCAGGACAAGTTCCTACTGCTGTAATTGGTACAGATGCATTTCAAGAAATTGATGCTGTTGGTATATCAAGATCATGTACAAAACACAATTTTTTAGTAAATGATGTAAAAGATTTACCAAGAGTATTAAAGTTGGCATTTTATTTAGCAAGAACTGGAAGACCAGGTCCTGTACATATTGATTTACCAAAAGATGTTTCTGCTAATATTGCTGAGTTTGATTATTCAAAGAACTTTGAACTACCAACTTATAAGCCTACAACAAAAGGTAATGTAAGACAAATTAAAAATGCATTAGAACATATTGCAAAAGCAAAAAGACCACTTCTTTATGTTGGTGGTGGAGCTGTTTTATCAAATTGTTATGAAGATATAAGAGAATTTGTTGAGCTTACAAAAATACCTGTTGTTGAAACACTTATGGCTAGAGGTGTTATGAGAAGTGATAGTGAGTACTTATTTGGAATGCTTGGTATGCATGGTGAATATGCAGCAAATATGGCTATGAGTGAAACAGATATGATTATTTGTTTAGGTGCTAGATTTGATGATAGAGTTACAGGAAGACTAGATGTATTTGCTAAAAAAGCTCATGTTGTTCATGTAGATATAGATCCAGCATCTATTGCTAAAATTGTTAAACCAAACTACCCAATTGTTGGTGACTTAGCAATTGTTATGAAACAAATATTAGAAGAATCACAAGATATGACTTTTAATGATTATTCTTCTTGGAAAGATAAATTAACTACATACCAAAAAGAACATCCTTTAAGATTTGAAGAAGATTCTGATAGATTAAAACCTCAATGGGTTATAAAAAGAACAGGTGAATTACTTGGAGATAAAGCATTAATATCTACGGATGTTGGACAACATCAAATGTGGACTGCACAATTTTATCCATTTAACTATCCTAGACAATTTATGACAAGTGGTGGTTTAGGAACAATGGGTGTTGGACTTCCTTATGCAATGGGTGTAAAAAGAGCTAATCCAGATAAAATATCTGTAAACTTTACAGGTGATGGTTCAATTATGATGAACATACAAGAGATTATTACTTGTACTCAATACAACCTGCCACATATTAATATTATCTTAAATAATAATTATCTTGGAATGGTAAGACAATGGCAAACAAGATTTTATGAAGATAGACTTGCTGAAACTGTTTTAGAAACACAGGCTGATTTTAAAATGCTTAGTGAATCTATGGGTGGAGTTGGTTATAAAGTTCATACTAAAGAAGAGTTTGATAAAGCGTTAGAAGATGCAATTGCATCAAATAAAACTGCTATGATTGAAGTTATTGTTGATAGAAGAGAAGAAGTTCTACCAATGGTACCAAACGGTCATGCTTTAAATGAAATGCTACTATTAGGAGATAAATAATGAGTGATTTTAGAAAATTCTATGATAGTGAAGAAAAAAGAGAAGTTTTATCTGTAATAGTTGTAAATAAAGATTCAGTTTTAAGTAGAATTGTAGATTTATTTTCAGCACGTGGATATAATATTGATAGTTTAACAGTTGCTCCAGTTCCTAATACTGATTATTCAAGAATCACAATTATTACAATTGGTAGATCTAGAGTTATTGATCAAATTGTTAAACAATTAAATAAGTTAGTTCCAGTTCTAAAAGTAACAGAACACTCAAATGTAATTGAAAAAGATACAGTACTTATAAAAATCCCACTTGATCAAAATTTAAGTGATGTTGATGTTTTAGCACGTGCATATAATGGAGCAATTCAAAATGTAACAGAAGAAGCAATAGTAATATCTGCAACTGATGAACCACATAGAATTGCAAATTTAATAAAAGTAATTGAAAAATACAAACCAATCGAAATCGTAAGATCTGGTGTTGTAGCAATGGAAAGATAAAATAGATGATATTAAAAGATATTGCTAAACATTTAGATATAAACTGTAATAGCAGTATCGATATTGTTGGTTTAAATACGATAAAAAATGCCTCTGCTAACGAGATTACATTTTTAGAAAATAAAAAATATTTATCAGATTTAAAAGATACAAAAGCAGCTGCTGTATTTATTACATCTGATTTAGCTTCTTGTGTACCTTCAGGTACAATTGCATTAATTTGTGAAGCTCCTTATATTGCTTTAGCAAAGGCAAGTTACTATTTTAAAGCCAATGTTATTGAAACAACAGGAACTGAACCCGTTATTGGAAATAATTGTACTATTACAAATAATGTTAAAATTGGATTTAATAGTACTATTGGAGATAATTGTATTATTATGTTTGGTGCTTTTATAGGGGATAATGTTACTATTGGAAATAATTGTACAATATATCCAAATGTAGTTATATATAGAGATTGTACTTTAGGTAATGATGTAATGATTCATGCAGGAACAGTTATAGGCTCTGATGGATTTGGATTTGCTCCTACTAAAGATGGTAAATATATCAAAATTTATCAAAATGGAAATGTAACAATTGGATCAGATATAGAAATTGGTGCAAATTGTACAATTGATAGAGCAGCTTTTTCTTCAACTGTTATTTCTTCTGGTGTTAGAATTGACAATTTAGTACATATAGCTCATAACTGTGAAATAGGGCATGGATGTATTATTACTGGTCAGTGTGGATTCGCTGGTTCATCAATTCTTAAAGAATATGTAGTAGTAGGTGCTCAAAGTGGAGTTGCTGGACATCTAGAAATTGCTCCATTTACAACTATTTCTGCTAAAAGTGGAGTTACTAAAACTATAAGTGAGCCAAAAAAACAATGGGCAGGTTTTCCATTGATGGAACATAGACCATGGATGAAACTTCAAGCAAAAATTTCAAGACTTTTAAAGGATAAATAATAGCAACTAAAATAATCTATTTCATTTCAACTTTTCTTCTAATATACTTTTCATTTTCAATATTTGTACCATCTAAAGAATTAGTTGGAATTGTTGGGTTTAGTGTTGCTAATTTCTCACATACTTATTTTGGATATTTGTCATATGTATATTTACTTGTACTTTTATACCCCTTATATAAATTAAATTTTTCATATATTGATAATGTATTAAATAAAACAATATCAGCTACTTTTTTACTTATTACATTACTTGTATTTCAATCTTTAGTATTTGATGGATCTTTAAGTGGTGAGATTGGAAATATTATAGTGAATACCCTTAGTCCTTATGTTGGACTAGCAGGATTATGGATATTTGTTATTATAGGGCTTAGTGTATCTTCTTATATTTTATTTGAAGAATATAAAAATAAAGTTGAAGAATTATTCTCTAAAATAAATATCAAATTTTCAATACCAAAAGTTAAGAAAAATAATAATACTAAAATAAAAAAAGAGATTAAAAAAAATAAAGAGATTGAACAAAAAGTAGTAGTACGTGAAATTGGGAATACTGCAGAAATTGTATTAGAAAATGTTCCTGAAATATCTAATGAAAATATAAATGAAGATATTGTAAATAAAATAGAAACTATACAAACTACTGAAATAAGCGAAAATATCATAAAAGAAGAAGAATCTCAAGATAATATTCAAAATATTGAGAATAAAAAGGATAATTCAACTACTGCAATTATAGTAGAAGAGCTTGAAGAAAATAAAAAACTTTTAGAAGATATAGAAATAGGTACAAGTGAAAAGCCAAAAGACTTTAAATTACCTCCTGTTGAGTTTTTTGCAAAACCAAGTAAAAAATCAAAAATCAAAGTAAATGAAGCGTATATTGATCAAAAAATACATGATTTATTAGATAAATTAAAACAATTTAGAATTGAAGGTGATGTAGTAAGAACTTACACAGGTCCTATTGTTACAACTTTTGAATTTAAACCAGCTCCAAATGTTAAAGTATCTAAGATATTAAATTTACAAGATGATTTAGCAATGGCATTAAAAGCACAAACTATAAGAATACAAGCTCCAATTCCTGGAAAAGATGTAGTTGGAATTGAAGTACCAAATGTAGATACTGAAACTATATATTTAAGAGAAATATTAGAGAGTGATCTATTCCAAAATTCAGCCTCTCCACTTACAATGATACTTGGGAAAGATATTGTAGGTCAGCCTTTTATTACTGATTTAAAAAAGTTACCACATTTATTAATAGCAGGTACTACAGGAAGTGGAAAATCTGTAGGGATAAATTCTATGATTTTATCTTTATTATATAAAAACTCTCCAGATAATCTAAAACTTATAATGATAGATCCAAAGATGCTAGAGTTTTCAATGTACAATGATATCCCTCATCTTCTAACTCCTGTAATTACAAAACCAATGGAAGCAATTAATGCTTTAGCAAATATGGTTAAAGAGATGGAAAAGAGATATTCTATGATGGCTGATACTCGTACAAAAAATATTGAGAATTATAATGAAAAAGCAAAAAAGAATGGATATGATGAATTTCCTTATATTGTAATCATTATTGATGAGCTTGCTGATCTTATGATGACAAGTGGAAAAGAAGTAGAACTAAGTGTAGCTAGACTTGCTCAAATGGCAAGGGCTAGTGGAATACATTTAATAGTTGCAACACAAAGACCTTCAGTAGATGTAGTTACAGGACTTATTAAAGCAAATTTACCTTCAAGAGTTTCATATAAAGTTGGACAAAAAATTGATTCTAAGATTATTTTAGATGCTATGGGTGCAGAATCATTACTAGGTCGTGGAGATATGTTATTTACACCTCCTGGTATGAGTACACTTGTAAGGGTTCATGCTCCTTGGAGTACAGAAGATGAAATTGATAAAGTTGTTGATTTCTTAAAAGAACAAAGAGAAGTTCAATATGATATGTCATTTGTAAAAAATGAAACAGATACTCAAAATATTGATTTATCTAGTGATGTTGGTGAACTTGATGATTTATACGAACAAGCAAAACTTATAGTATTTCAAGATAATAAAAGCTCAATATCTTATATTCAAAGAAGACTTAAAATTGGTTACAATAGAGCAGCAACGATTATAGAGCAATTAGAACAAACTGGTATATTATCTGCTCCAAATACAAAAGGTAATAGAGAAATAATTGGTAACATTTAAGTTACCAATATCAAAATTTATTATATTTAACTTGGATTTTAAAAAAAAATACTGTATAATTTAATATATACAAATAAGGAGTATATTATGAATATAAGTATAGTAGGTAGACACATAACTCTAACTGACGAATTAAAAAATCAAATACAAAGTACAATCGATACTTTTGGAA
>Ga0256826_1002847_pt1 | contig 10473 bp, 5 predicted proteins | sample CV79metaG_FD_185975 | JGI IMG/M metagenome (GOLD analysis project Ga0256826, IMG submission 185975) | Hydrothermal vent microbial communities from East Pacific Rise, Pacific Ocean - CV79 | ecosystem: Environmental > Aquatic > Marine > Hydrothermal vents | place: Pacific Ocean: East Pacific Rise... | reverse complement strand
ATCAAGAAGATTCAGCTCAAATAGTACCTGATTTAATGATATTTTTTAATGAAGATGATGGAATAGAGGTAAAACTAAATGATGCCTATTATCCAACTATAAATATTGACACAAATTATGCTGTTGAACATGAGTTTATATCTCAAAAGATAAAAGAAGCAAAATCACTGGTAGATGCTTTGGATATGAGAAAAGCAACACTTTATAAAGTAGGGCTTATGATAGTTGAATATCAATATGAGTTTTTCACTGGTGGACAAATTATGCCACTTACTTTAAAAACTTTGGCAGATGAGTTTGGACATAATCCATCTACAATCTCAAGAGCAATAGCTAACAAGTATATAGCATGTGATCGTGGTGTTTTTGCTATGAAAGAGTTCTTTACGACTGCTATTGATGATGATGTTTCTAATGCTGCTATTAAAGAATTTTTAATTGGTTTAGTTAAGCAAGAAAACCGTGCTAAACCACTAAGTGATATGAAGCTTCTTGATATGATTCAGGAAAAATTTAAAGTTAAAATGGTGCGTAGAACAATCGCAAAGTATAGAAAACAATTAAATATAGCAGGTTCAAGTGAAAGAAAAAAACTATATCACCTCCATTAAGAAAAGACTTGATGAAGAGGTTAAAAAACGAAATACCAGTGATGAAGTCTCAGTTGATAAACTAGACCCAATTTTGGTGGCTAAAAGATATAATGACCCATGCATATCACTTATTTGTGCTTTGTTTGCTTATGGAAATGTAAAACAGATTGTGAAGTTTTTGGATTCACTTGATTTTTCATTATTGAGAGCAAGTGATGATGAGATAACAAAAGCTTTATCAAACCATTACTATCGTTTTCAAAAAAGTGATGATGTAATAGCACTTTTTATAGCTTTAAAGCGTCTACATGTAGAGAGTACTTTAGAAGAGATATTTAAAAAAGCTTACGATAAAGAAAAAAGTGTTGTTGAAGGTATAAATGAAATTATATCTGCTCTACATGTAGAGGTTCAAAGAGATACTCAAGGATATAACTTTTTAGTTGGTAAAATAACAACTAAGACTAAAGGAACTGGAGCCTTAAAACGCTGGATGATGTGGTTAAGGTGGATGGTTAGAAAAGATAATATTGATATGGGACTATGGAGTGGAGTAAATAAAGCAGATTTAATAATGCCACTTGATACTCATACTTTTAATGTTGGATTAAAATTAGGATTATTAAAGAGAAAAACTTATGATTTACAAGCTGCAATAGAACTTACAGAGACCCTAAAAAGTTTTGATAAAAATGACCCTTTAAAGTATGATTTTGCACTTTATAGGTTAGGACAAGAAAAAATAATATAATTTTTACTAATTTAATAGATTATTAATTTATATAAATGTATTATAGTATTAAAGGATAATTATGAGACATTTACTACTCTTTTGTTTTTTAGCGTTAGGATTATCAGCTAAAATTATTACTCCAAATGATGTTTATGCCCAGTCTAGACTCATTCAAGACCATGTACATTTTTTACTAAAGTATTATGATATTAAACATGATCACAAAGGTATAATAAAAAGAACCATTATATCTACTCGCTTAAAACCAAGAAATGCTTGGCAAAAGTCTTATGAAATTTTAGTAAAGATTAATATGCTTAGAGATAATTATAATCTTTCAAGAATTGAACCCGTTGGAATGGAACCAGTTGAAAAATTAAATCCAGAAATGGTTTATGGACAAACTCAAAGAATTTTAGCTGAACTTAGAATATTTGAAGTAAGAAAAGATATTAAAATGCCAGTATTTACTCTTAAACAATATAAAAATAAAACACCACTTGATGTATATAATGCTTTTTCTCATATATCAGCTTCACTTGATGAGTTAAATCGTTCAGAACTATCTCCATCTTATGTTTTTGCAGAAACTATGCGTATTTATGATGATTTAAGTATTATTTTAAAACATCTAAATGTAAAAGACAATACGATACCAAGTAGAAGGTTAGAGAGTGCTACACCTGCTGATTCTTTAGCTGTATCAATGAAAGTACTAGAAAAAATTAAAAAACTTCAAAGAAGTGTTGGAATTAGGACTGTGAATTTTTCAGTTTTTAATAAAAAAGACCCTTTACCTAGTGATGTTTATAGTATTACAGGTATGATTATTGCAGAACTTCAACCTATTAAAGCTTATGTCGGTCTATCTCATGATGTAACACCACCAGCAACTTTATATATTAAAAAAGTTCCAGCAGATATTGAACAGTTAATGGGTTGGAACCTTCGTAAAATAAATTTAATTATAAATTTAGATAGGAAATAACTATGAAAAATCTTTCACTTTACAATAAAATTTTTCTGATTTTTACAATAACTTTATTAATTTCTATATCTTTTATTGGTTGGTATGGAATGCAAAGTACTTCAAAGGCTTATCTTAACTCGGCATTTGATAGTTCAACTCAAAATACACTTTCTTTAAATCTTGAAATAGAGCGTAAGTTAGAAAATGTGCCAAAAGATGTTTTATATACGAGTAATTTTTATGCATTAAAAAGATATTTAATTTGGAACTCAATGGGGGAATATAAAAAAGCTCAAAAATGGAAGCAAATTTATTCAGATGCACTCGTTGACTTTTTAAATACAAAAAAGATTTACTATAAAGCTAGAGTAATAAGTCTTAATGGTGATGAGATTATTAATATTCAATATAATAAAAATACAGATAAAACAAGTGTAATCAAAGATAGTGAACTTCAAAATAAAAAAGGTAAAAATTATGTTGAAAAAACAAAGAAACTAAAGCGTGGTGAATTCTTTGTTTCTGATATGAACTTAAATGTTGAACATGGAAAAATAGAAAAACCATTTATCCCAGTAATTAGATATGCAACACCTATTATTGATTTAAATAATGAGTTAGTTGGTATCTTTGTAGCAAATGTTTATGCAGAAGATGTACTAGATATTTTACATAGCAATGAAAAAACTAATTTAAAAATGAATAATTTTTTAGTTGATAAATCTGGTAATTATCTTTACAATGATAATATTAATAAAAGATGGAATGAACAACTTAAAAATGGATTTAATTTTAATAAAGAGTACATAAATATTAAAGAAAATTTTAATAATAAAGAGAGTAGGGTATTTTCAAAAAATAATAAAATATATTCATTTAAAAAGGTGCATCCGCTTAAAACACAAGAAGATAATTTTTGGTATATAATTTCTAGTATAGACGAAAGTGTAGCATTAGCAAAATTAGATGAATTTAAATTTATATTTATTATTATTTTTATAGTTATTATTTTGATTAGTTTTATTATAGTCCGTATATTTGTATCTAAAATTACAAACCCACTTGAAAAGATTACTAGACAGTTACAATTTTTAGCAGATGGAGATATTAAAAAAGAGTTTATTGTTTATGAATATAATGATGAAATTGGTGATATTGTAAAGTCAACAGCTAAGTTAGTTGATAGTATTGAAGATACAATAAAACAAGCTAATTTAATTGCAAATGGAGAACTCTCTAGTGATGTGAAGTTATTAAGTAAGAATGATCAACTAGGTCTTGCTATTAAAAATATGACATCAAGATTAAAAGAAATCACAGCCCTTTCTACGTCATTAGCACGTGGAAATTATGATGTAAAAGTGTTAGTTAAAAGTTCTGAAGATAAGTTAGGTTTATCACTTTCAAATATGGTTGGATATTTAAAAACTATTACAAATATTGCTGAATCAATCTCTCATGGTGATTTAAATGTTAAATATAAAGCAAAAGGTGAAGATGATAGACTAGGACATGCGATTTTACAAATGATAGAGTATTTAAAAACTATTTTAAGTCAAGCCAATGCAATTTCTAAAGATAATTTCAGTACAACAATTGATGTCAAAGGGAATAATGATGAGTTAGGTATTGCTCTAATTAAAATGACAGATATTTTAAGACAATCAAGTGCTAAAAATAAAAATGAGATATTTTTTAATGAAGGTATTGGTGAATTTTCAGATAAACTAACAGGTATTAATGATACAACAGAGTTATCTAAAAAAGCTATAACTGTAATATGTAGATATATAAAAGCTAGTACAGGTGTATTGTATATAATGGATAAGGATACTCAAGAATTACATTTAATGGCATCTTTTGCCTTTAGTATTCGTGATGAGTTATTAAATAGTTTTAAAGTAGGTGATGGTATTGTTGGTCAAGTAGCCTTAGAAAAAGAGTCAATACTTCTTAAAAATATAAAAGATGATAGTTTTGAAGTACACACTGGAACTACTGTATCAAAGCCAAAAGAGGTATATACTTTTCCATTAATACATGAGGGTGAACTATATGGTGTAGCTGAGATTATGAGTTTTGAAAGTTTTACTAAAATAAATAGAGATTATTTATCTAAAGCATCGTCAATATTTACAGCAGCACTTCATACTACAACTCAAAATGAGCAAATTAAAATACTTCTTGATAAATCACAAAATGCTCTTAATGAACTTCAGGTTCAATCTGAGGAACTTCAAGAATCAAATGTTCAAATGGAAGAGCAACAACAACAACTAAAAAATCAATCTAAAGAGCTTAAAGATAAAAATGTAAACTTGGCAAAGGCAAAACAAGAGATAGATAAGCGTGCTTATGACTTAGAAAAAGCATCTAAATATAAAAGTGAATTTTTGGCAAATATGAGCCATGAACTTCGTACTCCACTTAATTCTATAATACTGTTATCTAAACTTTTAACTCAAAATCAAAATGACACTTTAAATAAAAAAGATGTGGAAAAGTCAGCAGTTATAAATAAAGCAGGTAATGATTTACTACTTTTAATAAATGATATATTAGATTTAAGTAAAGTAGAATCTGGTAACATGGAACTTGAGTATATTGAAACTCATTCTTCAGATATTATAAGTGAGTTAAAAGGATTATTTCAATCTTTGGCTGATGAAAAGAATCTAGAATTTATTATAAATGATAGTTTTAATTCTACTTTTTTAACTGATAAAACTAAACTATTACAAGTTCTAAAAAATCTTTTAAGTAATGCTTTTAAATTTACAAAAGATGGTGTTGTTTCTTTAAATATAAAATTGGAAAATTCTAAATTATTTTTAGAGGTAAAAGATACCGGAATTGGTATTGAAAAAAATAAACAAAGTACTATTTTTGAAGCATTCAAGCAAGTTGATGGTTCTATTAGTAGAGAATTTGGTGGTACTGGACTTGGTCTTTCCATTAGTAAGACTATTATTGATTTAATGGAAGGTGAAATACAAGTAGAAAGTAAGTTTGGTGTTGGAACAAATTTTGTAGTTATTCTAAATTTAGATGCAGTTCATAATACTATTTATAATAAAAGTTTAGAAACTCTAAATATAATAGAAGCAAATCAAAAAATTAATATTAATAATATGATTATAAATGATGAAGATATAAGTTTTGATTCAAGTGAATTTATTGGTAAAAATATACTTATTGTTGATGATGACAGTAGAAATATATTTACATTAACATCAATTTTAGAAGATGCTGAAGCAGAAGTTTATAGTGCATTTAATGGTCAAGAAGCTCTTGAGACATTAGATAAAGTTAAGAACATAAACTTAATTTTAATGGATATTATGATGCCAGTTATGGATGGATTAGAAGCTATTAAAAAGATAAAAGAAAATCCTAGTTTTAGAGATATTCCAATAATAGTTATTACTGCAAAAAATATGCCAGAAGATAAGCAAAAATGTTTAGATGCTGGAGCAAATGACTACTTAGCTAAACCTTTAGAGCATAGTGCTTTAATAACTAGTATTAAGGCTTGGATAAAGTAAAATGTTAAAATTTTTTGAAAGGAATAATAGTTGTGATATTATACTCGAACAACCACTCAGTGAAGATGATAATAAATTATTAGATAGACTTTTAAATAAAGAGTATACTTCTTGGCATATTGTTTTTGGACGTATTTATAATATAGATGTAAATTTAGTAAAAATTTTATATATGCATATAATGAGTTATAAAAAAAATGTAAAAATCACTACTCATAAGCATAAATTGAATCGTTATCTTTATCGTTTAGGATTTAAAACTAACTTTGAATCATTAATAGAAAAAAATGTTGTTGATATTGAAAGTATAAAAGTAGTTTTGGTTGGCGGAAGTGCTGATTCTTCTGAAAAAATTATAGAAATAGTAAAAAAAATAAATTTAGATAATCTAACTTTAATCTTGGTACAGCATGTTAATCCTAATACTATTGGTATATTTGATGAAATACTAAAGCAACACACAAAATATAAAGTAAGTTATGCCAAAGATAACGAGAGTATAGATGAAGGTCATATTTATTTAGCTAGAAGAGATAAGCATTTAGAAGTTAAAAATGGTCGCTTTCATCTTAGTGATAAAGAAAAATACAACTATGCTAGGCCCTCTATATCGATTAGTTATGAATCTTTTTCAAATTATTATAAAGAAAAACTTTTAGTTATTCAAGAGTGTGGATATGCTAATGATGGTGTAGATAAATTAAAACTTTTACATAATAATAAAACAAAAATATTAATTCAAGATGTTGATGAATGTGAAGCAAAAGAGATGCCCGAAAAAGCTTTAGATGTAGGGGTTGATGATTATATTTTAAATTTAAAAAATATTAAATATTTTATAGAGTTAATATCTATAGAAGAAGAAAAATTATTATATTTTTTAAAAGAGCTTATATTTAAAAAATATAAATATGATTTTAGACATTATTTTGATGATATGTTTAATAGACGGGTAGAAATATTTATGTCAAAACATAGAATTAAAAATCTTAGAAATGCTATTGGTGTAATTATATTTAACAAAAGTGCTTTTATGGCTTTTTTCTTAGAGGTGTCTATCAATGTAACTGAATTATTTAGACACGAAGATTCTCTTGCTAAAATGATGAAGTTTTTTTACAAGCATTATACTAAAAATCATAATATTAAAATTTGGTCAGCGGGTTGTAGTAGTGGTGAAGAGCCATACTCAATAGGAATATTATTAGATATGATTGGTATGTTAGATAAAACTACTATATATGCTACTGACTTTAATGAAGTAGTATTAAGTGAAGCGAAAAATGCAATATATCAAATAGATAGATATAAAACAGCAAAAGAAAAATATAAAAAAATAGGTCTTAAGTATGATTTAGAAGATTATGTTGATATCTATGATAATTTTATAATGATAAGTGATAAAATTAAAAAGAAGGTATTGTTTTTTCAACATAATTTAGTTTCAGATGGCTCTTTTAATGAATTTGATATAATAATATGTAAAAATGTAATTATATATTTTGATGATAATTTACAAGATGATGTTTTTGAATTATTTTATAACTCTTTAAGGTTTGGTGGTCATTTGATTTTAGGTAATAGTGAAAATATAAGTTTAAAATTTAGTAAAAAATTTAAAAAATGTAATGAAAATTTAAAAATATTTAAGAAGGTATCATAATGACTCATAATATATTATGTATTGATGATATACAATCAAATCTTTTTACTCTTAAGAGTGTTTTAGAAGTTTCTCTTGAAGATAATTATAATGTATTTACCGCTAGTTCTGCCCATGATGGTTTAGAAGTATTATTAAAAGAACATATTGATTTAATTCTTCTTGATGTGATGATGCCTGAGATAGATGGTTATGAAGCTGCTAAAATAATAAAAAGTAATAAAAAAACAAAAAAAATCCCAATAATCTTTGTAACTGCAAAAAAAGATGATGAATCGATAGGTTTATGTTATGAAGTTGGTGGGGATGACTATATAAATAAACCATTTAATTATATAGAACTACTTGCTCGTGTTCGATTTCATTTAAAATTAAAGTATAAGACTCAATTACTTTCTAAAGAGAAAGAATTTACACAAAATATACTTGATTTACAAGATAATTTCATCATAGTTACCGATAGCAATAAAGCTATAAGCGTAAACCATGCCTTACTTAATTTTTTAGATTTTAATAATTTAGAAGATTTTCAAAATCAATGTGGGTGTTTAGCAGATAGATTTATAAAAGAAGATGGATACTTTAGTGTTGATTCAGCACAGGATAGATTTTTATGGATTGAAAATCTTATAAATAAACTAGAAACTAATGATGTTGTTGTGAAAATATTAAAAAATAATGAAGAATATATTTTTACTATTAAGGCTAATAATTATCATGATTATTTTATAGTGACATTAACTGATATAACGCATATTACAAATCAAGCTCTTGAGTATAAACATGAAGCAAACTTTGATGCTCTAACTCAAATATATAATCGTAATATGTTTTATAGAATGATAGATAGAAAAATGAAACTTGTTAGAACTAAAAAATCACCATTGTCCTTTATTATTTTAGATATAGATCATTTCAAAAAAGTAAATGATACTTATGGTCATTTAATTGGAGATAATATACTTAAAAATCTTGTGAATTTAATAAAAAAACATACAAGAGAAAGTGATATATTTGCTAGATGGGGTGGAGAAGAGTTTGTTATTACCTTTGAAGTTAATATACACAAAGGTAAGCAAATAGCAGAAAGTTTACGCAAGCATATAGAACAAGAAAAATTTGATGTAGTGAAGCAAATAACTTGTAGTTTTGGTATAACTGAATTTAAATATAATGATACAATTGAAAGCATAACAAAGAGAGCAGACAAGGCTCTTTATGAAGCCAAAAATAGTGGAAGGAATAAAGTTTGCGAAGCTTAGAAAATAATAAATATACAATTCTTTGTGTAGATGATAACGAAAATAATCTTTTTACATTAAATGCTTTGTTATCTAGTGTTGATAATATAAAATCAATTGAAGTACTAGGAGCTAAAGAGGCACTAAACGTACTACTTACTCTACATGTAGACCTTATCTTATGTGATGTTCAAATGCCTGATATAAATGGTTTTGAATTAGCAAAAATGATAAAGAGTAATAAAAAAACAAAAAATATACCAATTATTTTTGTTACTGCAGTTTTTAAAAGTGAAGAGTTTGTTAAACAAGGCTTTAAACTTGGAGCTATTGACTATATAACTAAGCCAATAGATGATAATCAACTTTTAAATAAACTGATGCTTTACCTTCAAGTATTTGATGAAAAAAATAAAGTTATATCTTCAGAAAAAAGGTTAAATGAGATTATTCAAAGTATTGGTGATGGTATTTACACTCTTGATACAAATAACAAAGCTACATTTATTAATGATAAAGCTTTAGAACTTTTAGGTTTTAAATATGAAGAATTAATAGGTAATTTTATTCATGATTTTATACACTATAAAGATATAGATAATAAGCAAATAATAGATAAAAATTCAAAAATATATGCTTCTGTAAAAGATGGAATTGAATATATAAATGAGCATGAATATTTGGTGAAAAAAGATGGAAGTTTTTTATCTGTATCAATGCTTTCAAAACCACTTTATTTAGATGGAAAAATTAGTGGAGCTGTTGTTATTTTTAGGAATAAAACAGATGAAAATAAAATAAAAGATTTAGAAAAAGAAAAAGAAAAAAATCAAGAACAGATAATTCACTCTATGATTGATATGATAGAAGCGAGGGATTCTTATACGGCAGGACATACAAAGCGTGTATCAAAATATTGTGTTTTAATAGCAAGAGAGATGAATATAAATGAAGAAGATATTATTTTACTTGAAAAAGCGGCTTGGCTTCATGATATTGGTAAAATATCTACACCAGATAGTATTCTTTTAAAACCTGCTAAACTGGATGAATTAGAATATAAATTAATTCAAGATCATCTTGTATCTGGTTATGAAATGCTTAGTAATATTGACCAATATAAAGATATGGCAGAAGTGATAAGAGAACATCATGAAAAATATGATGGTTCAGGTTACCCTCGTGGATTAAAAGAAAATGAGATTAGTCATCTTGGTAGAATTATGATAGTTGCTGATGCTTTTGATGCAATGACTACAAATAGAGTTTATAAACCTAGAAAAAGTATAAAAGTAGCTTTAGATGAGTTACAAAGTTTATCTGCTATACATTTTCATCCAGAAGTAGTGAGTGCTTCTTTAATTGCTTTAAAAGATATAGATGTTGACACGCAAATTTCACAACTACCTAAGACCAGTATGGAGGAGCAGAGGTTTTCTTATTTTTATAAAGATCGCCTTACTAATCTTTTTATAATAGAGTATTTGAGTCTTATTATGCGTTATTATGTTGAGAGTGAATCTGTATATATGTATGATATAAAACTACACCATTTTTCTAAATATAATGATACATTTTCTTGGGTAGAGGGTGATAAATTTTTAGTATCTTTTGCTAGTTTTATTCATGATTTATACAAAGATACAATCGCTTTTCGTGTTGAGGGTGATGATTTTATGATTTTATCTAAAGTTAAATTACCAAATATAAAGGCAGATATAGATAGCT
>Ga0256826_1002846_pt1 | contig 10474 bp, 9 predicted proteins | sample CV79metaG_FD_185975 | JGI IMG/M metagenome (GOLD analysis project Ga0256826, IMG submission 185975) | Hydrothermal vent microbial communities from East Pacific Rise, Pacific Ocean - CV79 | ecosystem: Environmental > Aquatic > Marine > Hydrothermal vents | place: Pacific Ocean: East Pacific Rise... | reverse complement strand
CATAGAGTATTTGTTAAAAAAGATAGAGATTATAAGTGTTGAGCATGAGTTTTTAGGTGATAAAGTGGCTTGGAATATACAAGCAAATGAAGAAAAATTAAATAAATTTAAAGAAGATAAATGCACGAGATAGTAGATATAATTGTTGATTTTGCACGAGAGTTTGGATACTTAGGTATTTTTGTTATGATGTTTTTAGAGAGTACTTTTTTCCCTTTTCCTAGTGAAGTGGCAATGGTTCCTGCTGGATACTTGGCTTCACAAGGTGAGATGAATTTGTTACTAGCGATTGTTATTGGAACAACAGGTTCTCTTTCTGGAGCATTGTTTAACTACTTTTTGGCTAGAAAATATGGACGAGCTGGGGTCTTAAAATTTGGAAAGTATTTCTTTTTTAATGAAGAGAAGCTTCAAAAAATGGAGAAGTTTTTTGTGGATTATGGTTCATTTTCGACCTTTGTTGCACGGCTCATTCCTGGTGTTCGTCAGTTGGTTTCACTTCCAGCTGGACTCTCAAAAATGAATTTTGGTAAATTTACTCTGCATACAACACTTGGTGCTGGTCTTTGGGTTATTGTTTTAACACTTCTTGGTTACTTTCTTGGTGGGAATGAAACGTTAATTAAAGAGTATTTACATCAAATAGTTTTAGGAACACTTGCACTCATATTTTTGGCTACTTTACTTTACGTTTATATGCATAAAAGAGCAAAAAAGATATAATAATAAAATTATGGAATAAAAAGGAAATATTTATATGAAAGAATTTTTAGTACGAGCTAAAGCATCTACACAAACCATAGCAACGTTAGATGGAAAAACAAAAAATAGAATTTTAAATGAGATGGCTGATGCATTAGAGGCTAATAGTGCAACTATTGTAAAAGCCAATGAAAAAGATATGGAGGCAGGGAAAAAAGCCAACTTAGAGGCTTCTTTACTTGATAGACTACTTTTAGATGATAAAAGAGTGAAAGCTATTGCTCAGTCATTAAGAGAAATATCTGCACTAAAAGAGCCAGTGGGTAGAATTTTAGATGGTTGGGTAAATGATGATAATTTACGAATTGAAAAAGTCTCTGTGCCTATTGGTGTGGTAGGAGTCATTTATGAGTCACGTCCAAATGTAACTTCAGATGTTGCTGCTCTCTGTTTCAAGAGTGGAAATGTTGCCATTTTAAAAGGTGGGAAAGAGGCTGAAAATTCAAATGCTGCCATTGCTAAAGTGCTTCAAGAGGTTTTGGTAAAAAACAGATTGCCAAAAGAGATTATATCTTTGCTTCCAGATGCAACACGTGAAGGTGTGGCAAAACTCATTAAAGAAGATGAGTATGTAGACTTGATTGTTCCTCGTGGTGGTGAAGCACTCATTAAATTTATCTCTAAAAACTCTTCTGTGCCTGTAGTAAAACATGATAAAGGTCTTTGTCATACTTATATTCACCGTGATGCAAGTCATTCAAAAGCCTTGAAAATTGCCATTAATGCTAAGTGTCAACGCCCTGGTGTTTGTAATGCTATGGAGACCTTACTTATTGACAAAGAGATTGCAAAAGTTTTACTTCCTGGACTCTATAAAGCGTTTGTTGATGCTGGAACAAAGATTAAAGGTTGTGCTGCTACTAGAGAGTTTATCTTTGTAGATCATGCTACAGATGAAGATTTTAATACGGAGTATTTAGCCAATAAGTTAAATATTAAAGTAGTAACTGGACTACAAGAGGCAATAGAGCATATTGGAAAGTATGGTTCAGGTCATTCGGAAGCAATTATTACAGAGAACTACTCTGCATCGGAAATTTTTATGAATGCTATTGATGCTGCTTGTGTTTATGTAAATGCAAGTACACGTTTTACCGATGGTGGAGCGTTTGGTTTTGGTGCAGAGGTGGGAATCTCTACTAACAAACTACATGCAAGAGGACCAATGGGAATTAATGAGTTAACAACTTATAAATTTAAAATCTATGGTAATGGACAAGTACGCTAGCAGTGAGATTTTTTCTTTTTTTTCTTTTTTTAACAGCTACACTATGGTCTAAAAAGCTTGATACAATTATGGTTCCTTTACTATTTGAAGGAAATAGAGTTGTTAGTACAGTTGATTTAGAAGAAGTTGTAGGTGTTGAAAAAGCTCCTTTTTATGCTTTTTGGCAAGACAATACACCAAGGGTTAATAGTGTCTTGCGTAGAAAATTAGATGAGACTTTTAAACTTTTTTATAAAAATGAAGGTTTTTATGAAGCCAATATCTCTAATAAATTTTCTATTGATGGAATTAAAGTTTTTATTGAAGAGAATAGACCCATTATTATTACGGAAATAGATGTTAAGAGTGATTTAGACATTTCTAAAGAGTTAACGTTAGTAAAAGGTAGTCGTTTTAGGGCAAAAGATTTTACTCAAACAAAGCATAACTTAAAAAGATTACTTCTTTCAAAAGGTTATTGTAGTCCAACATTAGAAACAAAAGCTTATTTAGATTTAAAAGAGTATACGGCTTTTATTCAGATTGAGTTAAAGAAAAGAGAGCTTTGTCATTTTGGTAAAATTACCATTGAGACAAACTCCTCTAGTATGGATGATGATATTATTCTTTCACGTCTACATTTTAAAGAGGGTGATGTCTTTGATATTTCTAAGATTCAAGAGAGTTATGAGTCACTCTATGCTTTAGAGTCTTTTGACCAGTTAAATTTAGATTATAGTCGAAATTTTTATAGGGAAAAACCAGTAAAAATTAACTACAAAGAGATTGAAAAAAATATACATACGCGTATGGGTCTTGGATATGCAACAGATTTAAAATTTAGAATGAAACTTTATACTGAATATAAGAACTATCATGGAAATGGAAAAAAAATTCTACTGGATGGACTTTTTTCGAATAAACAAAAAATTATAGAGAGTCGGTTCTTTGTACCGTATGTTTTCTCTTTAGATGATTATTATGTTGATTTTCAAAACAGTGTAGGGTACGAAGAGGAAGATGGGATTCACCATTTTAATGAGAGAGTTTTATATAATAGATTATATTTGTCACATAAAAGTTCTGAATGGTATAACAGTTTAGGAATGGGTTTTGAACGTATTAAAACCATAAATAGTGATACAAAAAATGAGGTAAATTTCCTTATTTACCCATTTATGAGATTGGTATATGATAAGCGTGACTCTAAATTAAATCCAAAGCAAGGGCTTTACTTCTCTCATGAAATGGAGTATGGTTTGCCGTATTCTCCAGATAGTACGACATATTTGAAATATTTAGATGAGTTACATTTAATCTACTCTTTAAATAACATTACGCTTTCTACAGTTGGAAGAATTGGTGCCATTGAAGTAATTGATAATAATATTCCAAAGTCTAAAAAGTTTTTTGCAGGAGGAGCTTTCTCAAACAGAGCATATGGCTATGATAGAATTGGAATTACAAAGTCTACAACAGAAGATTTGGACATTGGTGGATTTACTCTAGCTAACTTAAGCGTTGAAGCGAATTTCCCGATATATGAAAGTTTTGGTGTTGCCATTTTTTCAGACAATACAATGATTTCAGATAACCAAGGTATTTGGGAATTTTCAAATAAAGTTATTACCTCTGCAGGGCTAGGTCTTCGATATTTAACGCCCATAGGACCTTTCAAAATAGATATGGGTGTAAACGTGCATAATAGTAATGAGAAAGCTGTACACTTTCAGGTAGGGCAGTCATTTTGATTCGATTTATCTATTGGTTATTAGTAGTTATTGAAGTCCTACTGCTCTTGTCAGCTTTTCTTCTTTTTGTTGTGACAGACTCTAAAAGCATTAAGTTTATTGCTGAAACTTCCTTGAACTCTTCAAAGTTTACCTATAGAGAGATTGAGGGGAACCTTTTTCAAGGTTTAACGGTCAGTGAGTTAGCATATGATAAAAAAGAAATTTTTTCTCAAGCAACACTGCATTGGAATCCATTAACACTTTTTTATAATAAAATTACTATTACAAAAATTGATGTTAAGGGACTAGAACTTAAAAATATCATTACAATGATTGATGACTTGAGTTCTGAGGAGAGTGAAAGTAGCTTCAAATTTAACCATTCAATCTCTCTTGACTCAAGTCATTTAGATATTAATCCATACCTCTATGAAGGCATAAAACTCTCTTCATTTGTATTAGATAGTGGAAAAATTGATTTGAAAAAAGACTTTACTTTAAATGCTGATGCTTTACATTTAAAATTTGATTCTGACATTGTTAATGTTGATTTAGTTGGGAAAATAGAAGAGAGTAGACTTTTAGTGGATAACTTGGATTTAAAAAATATATCAAGTGAAGCCATAACACTTTTAACAAAGAGATTAAAAGATAAATATAAAAATAAACCCTCGACTAGTAGTAAAAATGAAGAGAGTTTTATTCCATTTAAAGAGATTAAAGTAAAGCATATTTTAGGAACGATGAAACCTGTAAAATATGGTGATTTTGAGATTCAAAAAGTTACTTTGCTTTTAGATGATGGTGTCGTTGACCCTTATAATCACTATGAGTATGCAGTAAAAGATTTGGATTTAAAAGGAGAGACAAATTTTGGCTCAATTGCCTACAAAGGGTACGTTGATAAATCTACCATTCATGCCAAAGGAAATCTCTTTTTGTCTAAAGAGTTGTTCTCTACCTATACACTACCGTTGACCTATAAAGCTTTGAAGAAACTTCCAAGTAAATTAACACTAAATCACTCTGGTGTGTGGCTTGAGATTGACCATAAACTAAAAAAGCTTTTAAAAGTGAGTAGTGACTTTAACATTGATGTGACAAAAGCAAATCATAAACTGGGTTATATCTATGCTGAAGATTTAATTATTGATAGTAAAATAAAAGGTTCTATTAACTATGCAGACGATGTTGAGTTTAACTCTAAGACAGTTATTGACTTTCATAATGGCACAACTAACTATGAGGGAGATGTAAAACTTGCAAAGTTTAAAGAGTTGCCAAAGGATCTTGCAAATTATCTCTTAACAGGACTAGAAGGCACTTTTAAAGGAGATACAAAAGGTATAAGCGTAGATTTGACCTCTGATTTAATTGAAGGAAATTTTTTATCGACAGACTATAAAAAAGCTAAATTGGAGTTAAAAAGTAAAAAAAAGAATATTAAGTTAAGTCAATTAATTCCATCTTTACCTCAAGAGTATGCAAGTGAATTTCTTACACTTAATGCTAATATGCTAATGGAATTTAAAGATATGAAACGCTCAAATATTACTCTTGATGCTTATGCTGATTTTTTAAATGTTAAAGCAAAGATGAATTTGAAGAAACCATATAAAATTTATTTTACGTCGACACTTCCTTTAAACTCTTCTTTACGTAAGATAGATAGAAAAATTCATTTTTCAAAATTTCAAAATTTAGAGGGTGCAGTTGAGATAAATAATAATATTTATAACGTTGATATAGATAATAGAGATGAGTTAAAATTAAATTTTAAGTATGATTCAAAAAGAGAGATTGTTGATAAAGGTATACTCTCTTTAGGGAGTACGATTGTAAATTTAAGTACAAATTTTGATAAAAAAATAGAGTTAAAATCTGATATTTCAAATTTACAAAGAACACTCAAAGAAGTTCAGAAATATTATGAAGTTTCATTGCCTACACTTCAAGGTGCAGTAGATTTTTCAATGGTTGAAAAAAACAGTGGTCTATTTGAGTTTAATCTTGAGAGTTCCAATATAAAGTATCTATCTGATAAAGGGGCTAAACTATCGGTTACAAATCTATATGATATAAAATTGCTATTTAATATAGATTCAAACTCGAATATAGAGATAGAAAAATATGCATTTAAAATTGATGATAACGAATATATAAGTAAGTTCCACTCTAATAAAGCTTCACATTTGCAAATAGACAATAGCAAGATAATAATTAAAGATTTTTGGTTAAACGATACTATCTTGTTGGCTGGGGACTATGATTTAAGTAGTGAAAAAGGCTTACTAACACTTAAGTCAAAAGCCTATAGCTATATTTCAAAAGATTTCGATTTGCTCTTTGATTTAGATTTAAAAACAATAATTGCTGGTAGTAAGTTTGATATATCTGGTGTTATAGATATTTTAGGAAATACTATTAACTATGAAGTAGTAGGGTCAGATATTGTTGAAGACTCAGATATTATCATTTTACAAGAGATGTTAGAGAGTAAAGAGTCTACTCTTCAAAACTTTAAATTTAATCTAAAAATTAATAACAAAAAGCCTCTAAAATATAATGCTAACAATACAAATATTGAGTTCTATAATGATTTAATAATTGTTAAAGATTATACAACTGAGATGATGATAACCGGTATGACGACCATTACTAAAGGTTATTATGAGATGGAAGATAAAAGGTTTACCCTAAATGAGAGTCATCTCTATTTTGCTGGAGATGTAAAAAAACCTTTCTTAGATATTAAAGCAAACTATGAGAAAGATCAATATAATGTACATATATTTATTTCAGGAAGTACAGAAGAGCCTATTGTTAACTTTAACTCTGAGCCATATTTAACACAGCAGGAGATATTGTCTCTTATTTTGTTTGATGGGACTGGTTCAAGCTCTGGTAATGGAGCAGAAGCCTATACTCTTTTGGGAGGTACTTTTGCCAAAGGACTTATTAAAAGTTTGGGAATTAATGTCGACCATCTTTTGTTAGGAACCAATGAAAATGATCAGTTATCTTTAGAGATTGGAACTAAAATATCTAAAAATGTTACCGTGTTATATCTGCATAAAAATGGTTTATATGGAGCAGAGGTAAGAGTGGAACATGGGAAACATTTTGAGACTGATATTATTATACAGCAACCCAATACTTCAAGTATTGAGTTTTTGTATAAGCAAGATCGTTAATTTTCTTTATTTGAGTTTTGAAGGTAGTCATAGATTGCTTTAATCTCTTCATCTGTTAAGTAGTACATAGGCATAATTTTATGAGGTTTACTACGATTATTTTCTCTATACTTATTTTCAAGACTTGCTTTTAACTCTTCAAGAGAGTAGGAGATAATATTAACTCCTTTTAGAAGTTTTGGATTTCTATTTTTATCATAATATTTAGCAATTTTTTGCCCACCTTTTCCCTCTTTACCATGACATTGTGAACATGAGATTCCACGTGGATTTTTGTAGAGCATTCTTCCATATTCAACAGAAGAGAGAAAACTCTCTTGTGTCTCTAATGTTAAATTACTCTCTTCTTTACTTGCATTATTTTCTGAAGCAGTTAGTAGTTGAGTCGAAAAAAGAGCAAGCGATAAATATAGTAATAGTTGTTTCAAAATAGGGATTACCTCTCTAAAATAGATTTTTTGATATAATACCGAAAATTTAGCTCAAAGTGAAAAAATGCAACTTATCGATGGAAAATCATTATCTAAAAAAGTTCAAACGTATGTTCAATCTGAAGTAGAAACGCTAAAATCAGAAAAGGGAATTGTTCCTGGTTTAGCAGTAGTTATTGTGGGTGATGACCCTGCCAGTCATGCCTATGTTAGCATGAAAGAGAAAGCGTGTAAAAATGTAGGTTTCTACTCAATTGCTCATAAAATGCCAGAAACAATTACTCAAGAAGAGATTATAGAGATTATTACAATGATGAACAATAATCCCCATATTCATGGTATTTTAGTACAACTTCCTCTTCCTTCACAAATTGATACAAATAAGATTTTAGAAGTTATTGACCCTAAAAAAGATGTAGATGGTTTTCACGCTTACAATGTTGGTCGTATGGTTTCAAATCTAGAGAGTTTTGTAGCATGTACACCACTAGGTGTTATGAAAATGTTTGAAGAGTATAAGATTGATCTTGAAGGAAAAGATGTTGTAGTAGTTGGTGCTAGTAACATAGTTGGGAAACCAATGGCTTCACTACTTTTAAATAAAAATGCAACAGTTACTGTAACACATATCTACACAAAAGATTTGGTTTCACACACTTCAAAAGCTGATATTGTCATTGTTGGTGTAGGTGTTCCAGGTCTCATTAAAGAAAACATGGTTAAAGAGGGTGCGATTGTAATAGACATTGGAATTAATCGTTTAGATGATGGACGCTTGGTTGGCGATGTTGACTACGATGCAGTGGCTCCTAAATGTTCATATATTACTCCAGTTCCTGGAGGTGTAGGACCAATGACCATTGCAATGTTACTTCAAAATACACTTATATCTGCACAACAGTTTGCAAAGTAGAAGGTAGCTAATGAATTTTTTAAATAGATTATATCGTTTTTCAAGCTCTTGGACAGGTACTATTATAATAGTACTTTTTCTTATCTTTTTTGTAGTTCAATCATTTGTAATTCCATCAGGTTCAATGAAAAGAACGTTACTTATAGGGGATTTTCTTTTTGCTAAAAAGTTCTCATATGGTACACCTATTCCTGTACTTCCTTGGTTACAACTTCCTTTAGTCCCTGACTTTAATGACAACGGACACCTCATAGAAGGTGAGAAACCAAAACGTGAAGATATTGTAATTTTTCTTTATCCTAGAGATGGTAAAACACACTTTGTAAAACGTTGTGTTGCTCTTGGTGGTGATGAAATTGTTTATCAAGACAAACACCTATACATTCACTTTCATGAAGGTGATGAGTATATCAAGAAAACATATAAAGCAGAAAAAATTAAAATATTTAGAGGAAAACTTTGGGTAGATAACCCATATAAAGAGAAGTATCCTGGAATTCAATATGAACCAGATGGAAAAGATGCATTCTTTAACCTTGTAAATAGACCAAATGATATGTCAGCAATTTATGTAAAAGAGTTGGGTCCTGTTCTTTATGAGAGTAGTAGAGGTATACCAATGAATGCTTTTTATAAAAAAGTTGAAAAAGATCAATATTATATGATGGGTGATAACCGTGACAACTCAGCTGATAGTCGTTTTTGGGGTTCAGTACCTTATAAACTTGTTATTGGTCAGCCATGGTTTATCTATTTCTCATGGGATAGTGATAAAAAAACAATTCGTTGGGACAGACTTGGTACATTTATTAATGATTCACAGTTAGAGAAACCAAGATATTAAGTAAGGAAAAAAATGAAATTTTATATTGCAACAGATCATGCAGGATATGCGCTTAAAGAGTTTACAAAAAATTATGTGAGAGAGTTAGGACATGAAATTATTGATTTAGGTCCAGAGAATGCTGATAGGGTTGATTATCCAGATTTTGCAAAAAAATGTGCAAATGCAGTAGTTGAAGATGAAGGAAGTTTTGGAATTCTTATTTGTGGAACTGGTATTGGTATCTCAATTGCAGCAAATAAAGTAGCTGGAATTAGAGCAGCACTTTGTCATGATGCATTTACAGCAGGAGCTACAAGAGCTCATAACGATGCAAATATTTTATGTTTTGGTGAACGTGTTGTTGGAAAAGGTGTAGTAGAGAGTATGCTAGATGCCTTTTGTAACACAGAGTTTGAAGGTGGAAGACACGCTGGACGTGTAGATAAAATAGAAGGCTGTACTCTGGGTGCAGATTTAGGGTAAAAGATGAACAAAGAGACAAAATCAGGCTTTATTGCTGTAGTAGGACGACCAAACTCAGGAAAGAGTACACTTCTTAACTTTTTGGTTGGTGAAAAGCTTGCTATGGTGTCTAAAAAAGCACAAGCAACTAGAAGACGTATGAATATTATTGTTATGCATGGTGACGATCAGCTTATTTTTGTAGATACTCCTGGTATTCATAAAAAAGAGCGTCTTATTAATGAGTTTATGCTTGAAGAGGCACTAAAAGCAATGGGAGATTCAGATCTTATTTTGTTTTTAGCACCCATTACAGATAAGCTTGATGAGTATGAGAAGTTCTTAGCACTTAAAGAGAGTTCAAAAGCTAAACATATTGTACTGCTTACAAAGATGGATCATGTTCCTCAAGGTAAAATTTTAGAAAAGTTGGGTGAGTATCAAAAATATCAAGATAGATTTGAAGCCATCATTCCTTTCTCTGTAAATAAAAAAGTAGGTAAAAAGCCACTACTTGATGAAGTAGTGAAACATCTACCACTATCTCCAGCACTTTTTGATACAGACATTACAACAACAGAATTCATTCGTGATATTTACAAAGAGCTTATTCGTGAGTCAATTTTTGAGAATCTTTCAGATGAAATTCCTTATGAGTCAGATGTGACCATTGAGAAGATTGATGAAGAGGATGGAATGGACAGAGTTTATGCGACTATTATTGTAGAAAAAGAGACTCAAAAAGGAATTATTGTAGGAAATAGAGGTGAGGGCATTAAACGTGTTGGTAAGCTGGCACGTCAACAACTAGAACTCTTCTCAGGAAAAAGAATCTACCTTGACTTGCATGTTGCTGTTAAAAAAGGTTGGTCAAAGTCACGTGGTGGACTTGAAGATATGGGATATATCTTTTAAAAGAGGATTTCATGACATTAAACTCCATAAA
>Ga0256826_1002845_pt1 | contig 10477 bp, 7 predicted proteins | sample CV79metaG_FD_185975 | JGI IMG/M metagenome (GOLD analysis project Ga0256826, IMG submission 185975) | Hydrothermal vent microbial communities from East Pacific Rise, Pacific Ocean - CV79 | ecosystem: Environmental > Aquatic > Marine > Hydrothermal vents | place: Pacific Ocean: East Pacific Rise... | reverse complement strand
AGGATTAAAGGTATATGATTTCGTATTGATATCATGATTACCAACAACATATATTACACTGTTATCTTGATCGTTGACTGTCTGCCCATCACCCATTACAACAACAGTTCCATTTGCCTGTAACATCGCACCGACAAAGCCAGTGGTCTCATTACTGTCCGGCACCTTCCACGCACCTACATAACCACCACTATAAGCACAACGTAACGAACGCGCAAAGTGAGCATCCGCCACACTCTTACTTGGTAGAGAAGATGCATTAACATCACCATGTGTTGCCACTTCAACTGCTAGAGCAAAATCAGCCTCGCTCTGATCAAAGTCAAGAGAACTACTCCAAGTAGCAGCACGTTTTCTAGTAGCAGCATCGATTTGTATACCAATTTTAGGGTTCTTATCTAAGGCTAGTAAAAACCGTACCCGATTACTCACCTTCTGATCTTCAATAACCGATGCACCTACTGCCAGTTCACGCGGTGTTAAAATACTTCCACTGCTACTTGTCCCCAATTCGAGTGCACCAACATGAAAGGTAATAAGATCACCATTTTTGTACTCATAGTTGCCACCTCTACCCGTAAGACTTGTGCCATCGCTTGAACGTGTATACTCTAGACCTTCAACTGCTTCATCAATAAACTTACCATAAGATGTAGGATAAACATCATCAAGAGAGTAGTCTGCTTCTCCACCACTACAACCATTAATGATCAAGACAATAACTGTGTATACAAAAAATCTCAAGATACCCATTAACATCCTCTTTCTAAGTCTATATTATTAATTTTAATAATATAGCTAAAAAATGGTTAAAGCGCTAAATAACTTAATAAAATCGAGCTTTACGAATTTAGTAGATCAACAAAACCTATTTCTAATCAGCCTTAATACTAATCAGATAAATAGAACTATTACCATGCGTATCATGTCCAACAACTTCAACACTTCCTGTATACGTAGCATTCCATGCAATATTTGGGGCATTGATATACAAAACACCACCTTGTAACTGGAATACTCCACCCTCAGAGTCAATAATGTTCTGAAGTGTATAAGTAACTGTATCACCATTGACTTGTGGACTTGATACTAAGGTCAATCTATAATTCGTATCTTCATTTAATGATGTCAACGACCTGCTTTCTGAGCGCCACTCATCTGTTCCAAAACCATCATACCAGTATTGTAGAGATGTATAACCCATACCTGGTACACCATCATCAATATTAAGCACTGTAACCATCACTGTTTTTGTATCTGTCTGCCCATTAATATCTGTAGCAACGACCTCAACGCCATAGATATTATTACTGTCATTATCAATGGGGTTTTCATGGTCTGGTACCACTTTAAATGTCAATGCACCTGTACTGCTAATAGTAAATCTATCAGAGTCACTGATATCTCCTAACGTAAAAACAAGAGCTTCACTGGTAGTAGTGGACGCTTCGATCTGCATCGCGTTCGTATCATTTTCCGCATAAGAAAAGGTACTTGAGACAATAGTCGGTTTAAGGTCTGCCTCTGATCCAACGACTGATACAGTGATCGTACTTGTTTTGGAGACAAGTACACTTTTGTCATTGTCTGTTGCCACTACAATCACATCATAAACACCTACCGGTGTATTAGCCTTTAGGCTTAACTCTCCATCACCCGTAATTGTGAACATACCACTTCCAGCACCCTCTAGCGAGTATGTAATACCATATCCACGGACATCATACACTTCAATAGTAATAAATGGATTGGTATCACCCGCCACAACAAATGGTTGTGTACTAAAGGTAAGATCGATTTGTGGCTTTACCGCATCCAGGTCATCCACAAACTCTAATGAAATAATTTGATTAACTGTTTTGCCATTATTATCTTTTGCTTGAACAATAACAGTGTAGTCGCTCTGTGTAAGATTGGCTCCAGATATATTGTCAGCATAGATAATACAACTGTTATTTTGGTCAATACTAAAAAGATCATTTCCTGAGATAAGTGAAAGTGTCACTGGGTTTGTTGATCTCACTTTTAAGTCAACTATGGGTGTTGCTGTTTTTTCAACAATAAAAGATGATCGAGAAAGAAAAACAATATTGCTATTTCCCGCTTGTACATCTTCGAGTGTATAGTCAGCCTCCCCTCCGCCACACCCTGTAAGTGAGAATGTTGTTATAACGAATAGTAGTGATATAAAAACTGTTTTAATTTTACGCATATTTACTCCTTGATACATAGAAATATAACTTAATTTAATATAGAAACGGTGTGGAAAGTAACTCTACATTCACTGCCATCTCTCTTTAATATGACACAGAAGAGCTAAATAGGTTGTTAATACAATTAATTTGTAGTGTTTGATTTCCCACTTTTACACACTCTGCTTTTTATAATAACCATGGGTAATAGGAGTGATAACAGCGCCCTATTCAAGGGGCTTATTGAGGGTTTTATAGTATTTTATGTTAAAAGATATTTATACAATCGCAATAGTAAGATCGGAAGAATATCCTTCGTATTTAGTCATCTAAAATGGTAACGTACATCCAATCTGTTCTCGTTAATCCATTTCCATCTATTGCTTGTATTTGTAATGCAAAAAGTGTATCACTACTATACCTAGGAGCATCTACTCTAAGTAAACCTGTAGAACTCATTGAGAAGATACTAGGATCAGGGTTGGAGATAATACTATAACTCCAACTGCCACTTCCTGCGATTGGTGCAGCAGTAACCTGTAACTCTGTTGTTGTTATATAGTACTTCCAATAAAAGACCCTCCATGAACGATAGCCATCAGATGCTGTTTCTGAAACAGTATTGTTATCAAAGGTTATCACAACATCTTCTACGTTCACCGTGACCACTTGTGTAGCTGTGTTTAAAGTGTTCTCTACTTTGACATCCGTTGCCCGTACAATCACTTCATAACTATTATTACTGTTGGTTGGATTTTCATAATCTTCTGCATTCCAAAACGAGAGCTCACCTGTCACTGCATCGATTCTAAATAGTGTAGCGTCTGCTCCACCATCAATAGCGTACTTGAGGGTAGAATTAACGATCGCAGGTAAAGTAGCTTGAACCGTACCAATAGCCTTACTGTTTTCCTCTATAGTAAATGTCGCATTACTTATAAAAGTAGGCGTACCGTCAAGATAGTTCACATGCATTACACCCGCAATACTATCTCTTGTGTCAAACCCATCATCTGCAACTACAAAGACCGTTGCTCTATACGTATTATCTTCAGGGTTAGCACTATAAATATAACTAGGTGCGTTAATTGTCATCACACCATTATTTGGGTTGATACTAAAGATTGGTGTATTGACATCCACATTACATGTGCTTATTGAATCACACTCAATGGTATACAGCATTGAAGGATTAACACTCGATGTTGCTATTACATTAATATCTGTCGTACTTTTCTCATTTAAGTAAACAGAACCATCTGGATTAAAGATGGATAGATCTGCTGCTGTCACTGACCAACTAATACTTCTGTCTTGAGGTAACACAGTCACTGTAATCACAGGACTGACAGCCAATGAACCATTGTATTGACTCACTGCTGTAACTTGAACACTATAGCTATTAGCGTTACTGTCTATTGTGTTGTATGTAGGCGTTGTATCAGCTATAAAATGTAAAGCACCACTCTGAGCATCAATTTTAAAGTCTGTACTATTAACACTATAACTTACAACACTGTCAAGCACCGTTGAAGTAGCACTTATGGTGGCAACTAATGGGCTGTTTTCAACTGAAGTAAACTGTTGTAATGAAGTGAAAGACAACTTTTCATTAACATCTTCTACTGTAATTGTCAGCAACTTTTTATCACTGACATTAGCATTGCTATCCGTGGCGGTCACTTCAACTTGATATATATTACTATGACTCGTTGACTCATAGTCTGGTTTGGTTATAAACTTTAATTGTCCTGTTACACTGTCTAGATCAAAGAGTCCACTATCCGCTCCACCAACAATGGTATAACTACTAATACTACCGCCACCTTCTGTAATCAAGGTCTCTATATACATATCACCTAATATATTTTCTGGTGTTGTATACGTAGTGACATTAATAATTGGTGCGATTTCTCTTGGGTCTTGTAAAAGTTCTACAGTAATTACACTTGTTGTTGTTACGTTTCCATTATTATCTTTTACTTCAACAGAAACATTATACGTATTGTCTCCATCAACTACATAGTTAATTACACTCTTAAAAGTAAGGACTCCATTACTATCAACCGCGAATAGATCAGCATCTTCTCCAACTGTTTTGTAAGATAAAGAGCTTGCATCACTACCGGCTCCAAAAGAAGCATCGACCGTTGTTATAGGTGTAGCCGTATCAATCGGTGCGGTAACTGATGTTGATGTAACATACCCTGCACTGATTATTGGTGCGATCAGGCTTGGATTTTGTACAACAGAGACAGTAAAACTTGGACTGATAGTTTGAGATCCATTAATAAGGTCCTCTGTTCCAGAGATATAACTCTGAGCTACAATGGTCACATCATAACTTCTACCGGCTACTGCTGGTGAGACAAAAGTTAGGTTTCCATTGTTATCAATAGCAAAAACATCTTGATAGTTGTTAAGCAAGTACTTACGTGTAATGTCTGTCAATACATTTGATGTTGCAGTTACTTTTGTAATAGTTTGTGTACCTGAAAGAACAGTTACATTCGCAATACTTTCAAAAGTGTATCCTTCATCGATATCAACAACACTAATCGTGATAGGTTTTAGATCACTGACGTTACCTTTATCATCTTGCACTTGAACCGTTATGTTGTAGCTATTTTTGTTTAATTCAAAATCTTTAGCAACATTAAACTTGATCACACCCGAATTATCAACAGAGAACTCAGAAGCGTCACCACCATTTAATGTATACGTTGTCACCACACCCGTACCCTCAGTCGATACTTCGATCTGCATATTTCCTAATGCATTTTCAACAACATTAAAAGAACTACTCTCAATGACAGGTCTGATCTGGTCGCGATCGCCTACCAGTGTGATCGTGATCGGTGCTGTCGTTGTAACATTACCATTACCATCCGTCACTTCTATTGCTATGGTATAGACTCTGTTTGGTGTACTACCAAAATCAGGAAGCGGTGTTGTAAAAACAAGGTTACCATCATTATCAATACTGAAGCTATTTGCATCTTGACCAACTACATTAAAACGAAGATAGTCACTCTCTTTAGCTGGACGTGCTTGAATCTGTGTAATGACATCACTACTGCTAATAGCATCAATATTCGTCACAACAAGATCAATGATAGGTGCAATAGTATTGATGTTTTCAACCACTGTGACTGTCATATGTAAGGTTGAAAGTTCACCCGATGGTGTCTTAGCACCAATGATCACTTCATACGCATTAGAACCATTTGGATCATACACTGGAGTCGTAATAAAACTGACCTCACCTGTACGTTCATCAACCTTAAACAGACTACTATCAGCCCCACCGACAATGCTATACAACAAGTTCTCTGTTGTATCTGCTTTTATAGTTGTAACGACACCACCTGTTTGATCTACATACATGTTATCTTTAGTAATAAAGTCTATATTTCCTTTTATAAGATCTTCAACGTTCGCTAGTTTTTGTGCTGCGATAACTTGATCGGTTGAATAATCAGCTTCACCTCCACCACAACCAACGACAAAGAAGCTGGTAAATGTTAACGTTAATAGAAGTAAAACTTGTCTAAAAAAATGCATATATAATCCTCGATAATAGTTTAGAACTTAACAATTAGTCTACAAAATATTGGAAAACGCAGAAAAGTTGTTATAGAAGTATCGTTAAATATCGCATAATTAGCCTAAAGAGTTGTTTAAAACTATCTTAATGTAGAATAAAAAAAACTGATACTACACACCTTTAGGAGTATCATAATTGGAGAGTATAATCAATATAAATAAGAAACAAAAAGTTATATAAAAGAGAATATTATGTAATTAGATATGTTTTTGATAGTTGATCAATAGCCTCAAAGAAGACCGTTAAAAGAGCAGTGATACTATACGAACCTAATAGCAGGTTGTAACGTAAGAGTTCTATTTAGTTCCAGAACTCGTAGGTTAATCCAATTGAGCTATTAACTGCATCTATATTACTTTGAAATTTAATATACCCTGCAAAGGCTTCATGAAAATGATAGGCTCCACGAATAGAATAAACAATATTATTTGCGAATCCTTCAATGGTCTCTCCATTACTAAAAGTTCTATACAGATACTGGAATTGATAACCGATGTGTGATTGAATATCATATTTCATATGAAAACGGTAACCCAATCCTCCATAAAATCCAACACGAAATATATATGGACTTCCTCCATCATAGACAGCATCAGCCGCCAAATCAATCTCATTGGCTTTTAATGTATTCGTCTTTTGATTAACCCATCCTAGTTCAGCCCCACCAAGAACATATAGGTTGGATACTGGTAACTTGTAGAGATATGATGCATCAGTCGTTAGCATGGTCGAACTAACATACTCATATTCCATTTCATCTGTTTGTCCACCAGATAGAATTCTAATAAAATCACCCTTCATCGTACCAGTATCACCACCTGATGATCCAATACCAACGCTCAGTTGCAGTCCTTGCCACAGACCATCTTGTAACATTAACGAAGCACCATAACCATCATACTCATCTTGACACACCGCCTCGATCTCTTGCATCTCTTCTGGAGGTAAGGTCGTTAAGGTGTAAGTCGCTTCTAACTTACACTCATCATTGGTCAACTTACGACTGGTCACTTTGACATTTTTGATCTCTATAGGATGCCCAAGACGAATATCGATATTACGGGTAGGACAGAGGTCAACCGTTGCCATCGCCTCATCTGCCATCTGATCTTGAGCATCTTCTTCACAGTCAGTCAGTTCTGAGTAGTCGCGTAGTGCTGCATAGAGATAAAAATCTGACTCAGCACTTAGATTATAATCTTCTGTCACATCCCAAATAGGTTCTTCTTCATCTTCAGTATCTGTTTCATTCTTATCAACCGGAGCAACATAGACTTCTATGCCATCTTTTTTAACAATCTTTTTCTCGCTTGAACTTTTTAATACCTCTTGAGCGAACAGAGAAGTAGCAACCAACATTACGATTAAAAATATATTTTTCATCATCACCACCTCTACTTCTGCATCGCAAGATTACGATATCCAAAGAATTCTGGTTCTTGCTCAAAATCAGGACCGTAAGACTTTGAGATCTTTGTGATCTCTGTTTGAAGCTTGTCAAACATCTCACCTGCATCTTGTTCTTCTTTAGCTAACGCGCCCTTAATGAGGAAATAGCTAAAGAGTCTATAGCCTTTGGCAAAATAAGCATTTGCCATCTGGTCACGGTGCGCCGCGTTGATAATGTTAAGACGTTTATGATACTTCGTCTTTTTTACAGGAGACGATGATGTCTCTCCTTTTCGAAGAGGAATACCATCACTTATCCCAGTGAAGCTGGCATCAATAAAGGCAAATGTACGGGCCGCTTTTGAACGCTGAAAAGCGTTATAGATGCGTTCCATACCAACTAAACCTTCACGACTCATCATATCTACCGAGCCATCATAGGCTACCAAGTAGTTTTTACCCGATGGCCCTGACATCGCATGACCAACAAAATAGAAGTAGACAGAATCTTTAGGTTGGATACGTTTGATCATCTTCTCGAGTTGCTTATTAATATTAGCACCTGTCGCTTTCTCATTTTGTAACATAATCACATGTCGTTTTGGGATACCTAACTTCTTTTGAAAAGCATTCACCATCGCTCTAGAGGTACGTGATGCAAAAAGTACTCTATCCGCCTGTGCATACTCTTCTATCGAGATGACAAAGAGCCACGACTTATAGTCAGGGTAGACCTTTTTTGTCCGTTTTGTCAACTTCACTAGCTCATCATACTTTTTACTGTATTTTTTAGTAGCATACGCAGCTATTAGTGGAATATATGGGTCATTAAAATTTGGATCTTGTTGTGAATCATCAAATTTTAAACTCACATTTTGTAGTTTTGGATAGTTTTGCGAAACAGGCTTTCCGCCATGTACTTTTGCATCGTAATCAATAAATGATCGAAACTTACCCAATTTTACATTATAGTCATGAACCAAAACATCAAACTCTTTTTTAGAGCTACTTGCAACATTATTACGACGTAGTACTTCTGACCGGTAGTTGTGCTGTAGAGGAAAAGTTTCTGCTTGACGTGCAGCAGTTGCCATTTTAACACGGACTAAGAAGTCTGCATCCTTCTCTTTACGTTTTTGTTTTAGCGGTTTTAACACACTCAACTTAGGTACAGCAATCTTCTCTGTACTTGGAAATGAAGCCATTGTCTCAAAGGTAACGCCTGAAATATCGAGGGGAACATAGTTATTAGTAAGGTTATTATCAGCCATTAGTGTTAGCATGCTCGTAACGAGTAGTACTAAAATTTTCTTCATTTAAACTCTTTAATACAGTAACACTAAGCCACTGTTTGTAACTCATAAAATATGGTTCGCATTTATTCTACACAAAATTTCTATAAATAAGAGAATTTCAGAGGCGTTAGGGGTAAGTATATCTTGAGACTATTCTAGTTATAACTATTTTGAATAGACTTAAAGTATAGTGATATTAGTTTTGAATCGTCAATTCTCTATAGCCAAAAAATTCAGGTTCTTGGAGATGGGCTTCTCCATACTCACTCGATATTTTACGAATTTTAGTTCGAATATTATCAAAAAGTTCACCTGCACTTTGCGGCTTTGATAAAACTTCTTTAGTCAAAAAGTAACTAAAAAGGCGGTATTCTTTTGCATAATAAGCATTGGCACTATCTTGCCCTCTTGCACTGTTTAAAATGTTAAGACGCTTATGGTAACCCTCAGCTCGCGGACGCATGTTGAGTTTTTCAAGACCTTTTACAATAGGAACACCATCTGTAATACCATTAAAACTCGTATCTACAAAAGAGAAGGTACGTAGCGCTTTAGAGTTCAAAAACTTATTATAAAGACGTTCGATTTTCAGACTGTTTTTACTGTCAGCAAAGTCTGGCATACCATCATAGGGTAAAATAAGTTGCTCACCATTTCGGTTACTAAGACCATGACCACAGTAATAGAAATAGACAACATCGTTGCGCTGTACACGGCGTAGTAACTTACGCAGTTGCGTGCTAATGTTTTTAATGGTAGCTTCTTTGTTATAGAGAGAAATGATATTGCGGTCAGGGATATCAAGCTTTTTTTGGAAGGTTGCTTTAACAATTTCACCCGTTCGACGCGCAAACAACACAGGGTCAGCATACTTATAGTCTTCGATGGCAATAAGGAACAGCCAAGCCTTTCCATCTTGAAACTTTGTCTGCTTTGATTCTAAAAGTTCAGAAAGATCACCATTAACATCACGCAAGGTGTGTACATTTTTATATGCCAAGAAGAGAGGGTCATAAGGATCAATCAAAGATGGACTCTGTTTCACTTCACCACGATGTAGACGTTTGTTACGATCTTCAACAGCCAAGCGAAACTCTTTTTGTATGGGAAAAACCACTTTTACACGTTGAGCATGGAGCAGTTGCACACGTTTAGAGAACTCCTCTTTTGTCTCATCAGCCCCACGTATAGGTTTTTCAACAACTGAAAGACTTGATAGAGGGACAAAGTCGTTTTTTTGCACTGCCCATAAAGCAGTTGATGAGATAAAAAAGGTTATTAGTAAAAAATGTATTAGTTTCAAATGTATTTCCATGTTTTGTATTAGAAAGTATAATAGAACTATACTTACAAATAATAAATCTACGCATCCCCTCCATAATAACGCAAGGAAGTCTTACCAAACTTTTTTGACTTTAACGATGCAAAAGCACCCAGTTTTTCGGGAAGATCAAGACCTGTCATATGTTCAACAACAATCATCTTCACCTGGTCCATAGGTAGATTTTCTATTAAAGTAATCATTTTATCGTAGATATCTTCATGCCCATCACGAATAGAAAAAGGTGGATCGATATAGAAGTAAGCATCTTCATCCATACTTTTAAGTCGTTTCACAACCGTAGCAATATTACTAAAGGTGTCCCCTCTAATAATCTCACAACAACTCGGATCAGTTTGAGCAATGTTAGACTCTAGTACCTTTAAAGCATTACGGTCTCTCTCCATAAAAAAAATCTGCTTAGCTCCCCTACTCAAAGCCTCAAGGCCAATAGAACCACTGCCGGAAAAGAGCTCTACAAAGTTGGCATCAATTATATCAAACTGTAAAGTGTTGTAAAAAGACTCTAAAACAATACTTTTTGAACTTCGTGTTGTCACCATCGAAGGCAGTTGCAATGTCTTACCTTTAAACTTACCCGCCACTATCTTTTTTGTTATTGGTTTTGCCATAACTTTTTCCTTACAAATAATGTTTTATACTGTACTCAAGA
>Ga0256826_1002844_pt1 | contig 10478 bp, 13 predicted proteins | sample CV79metaG_FD_185975 | JGI IMG/M metagenome (GOLD analysis project Ga0256826, IMG submission 185975) | Hydrothermal vent microbial communities from East Pacific Rise, Pacific Ocean - CV79 | ecosystem: Environmental > Aquatic > Marine > Hydrothermal vents | place: Pacific Ocean: East Pacific Rise... | reverse complement strand
GCTCAAAGTATAACAAAACCTTGCAACGAACGCAAAGAGAGCGTTGCTGAGACGAACGTTAGATACCAAGGCAATTTTTAATAACTAACGGATATGCTATAATACACTTATACATCACTATGTAAAGGAGTGCTAATGCATAGACTTAATTTAACGATAGACGAAGGTCTTTATGAAAAAGCTAGAGCTTTTAGTTTTTTAGAAAATAAATCCATTTCACAAATGATTAGAGAAAGTCTTTCTGACTATCTTGAGAAAAGTAAAGAAAAGAGTAATCAAGTACAACTTCTTTTAGAAGCAGATGACGAGGAAGAAATATTAGCTATTATGAAAAATGAAAAATTTATTAGCCAAGATGATTTTGCTAAAAAATTCAATTTATGATTATCAGCTATTCGAAAACTTTTGAAAAAAAGTTTTCAACTTATCCTAAAAACTTACAATCTAAAATATTCAAAGCAATAAACAATATCCCAGATGGAGACATTAAAAAAATGACTGGTAATGATATTCCACCAATTTATAGATTGAGGGTATCAAAATATAGAATTTTATTTCATATGAATGAAGAAAAGGTACAAATCTTAAAAGTAGATAGCCGAGGCGATATTTATAAGTAGTTATCTAACAACAACGTGAGACTGTGAAATAACTACTAAATAACCACAGCCTCCTAGCAACGAACACTTAGGTGTCGTTGTAGTCAAACGTTAGGAGTACATATTGAGTGATTACTATTTTATCATAGGAATAATATTAATACTTGACTTTGTTGCTATATTAGTAGTAGTAAATGAAGAAGTTATGTATAGTCCAATAGAGAAGATTTGGAAAATTGTACTTATATTAGGTGTCCCATTAATTGGTGCCATTTTACAATTGAACTTTTTAGATAGCCTTTACAAACCATATAAAAAGAATGAGCAAAATGGAGACAATCCTCAAGCGTATGACTCTAATGAAAATTATTCTGATTTTTCTGGAGGTGGAGATGGTGGCGGTGGCGACTAAAACTCCTAACAAAAACGAGAGACGCAATAATTTACCCTGCGGGAAAATTATCGCTCACGACAAACGTTATCCCTCTATAATCACAAATTCACAAAAGGCCACATAGTGCTATAATTTACTCATGATTACATACAACTGGAATACGCAAAAGAACCTTTTATTAAAAAAAGAACGTAACCTTAGCTTTGAACAGATAGTTTCGCATATTGAGAGCGGTGACTTACTTGATATTGTAGAACATCAAAATCAAGAGAAATTTTCTCATCAGAAAATTCTAATAGTTCAAATTGAAGATTATGTTATCGCTGTACCCTTTGTTGAAAATGGTAAAGAGAGATTCTTAAGAACAATTATTCCAAGTCAAAAACTAACTAAAAAATATTTGAAGGATTCAAAATGAAAGAACTTAACTTAAATGAAGAAGAAAACAACCTTCTAGATTCTCTTGAATCTGGTGAATGGAACTCGGTTGAGAATTTAAAAGAAGAAATTTCTTCACATCAAGAAATTGCAAGAAATACTCTAAAAAAAGACAAAAGAGTTAATCTAAGAATGTCTTCTAAAGACCTTGAAGCAATTAAAACATTTGCTGTTGAGGAAGGGCTTCCTTATCAAACACTTATGTCAAGTGTACTGCACAAGTTTATTACCGGTCGCCTTATTGATAAACAAGCAGGATAACAAAGTATCGAAGAGAAATAATTTAGTTAAGGGATAAAAATATGAATAGAAAAGATAAAATTCAAAAGATGCATAATAAACGTCTCAAACGTGCTCGTGCAAAGTTAAAGACTTCTTCTAAAGAGCCTTATGTCTCGAAAGCCGATAGAGCTAAGGCTGAAGCAGAAAATTCTGCAGTAGAGTCTGACACTTAAACCTTATACACCTTTCATCACTTTATAGAATATTCAGCAAACCCTCTAATACTTTTCTTTAACTCGAAGATGGGGATGTACTCAATCTTTTCTATCTCATACTCTTTTCTACCCTTAGGTAGATTAATATAAAACTCATCTTCAACTACTTTGCCCATCATGAGTTTAGAGAGGGGGGCGTGTATCGATATTAAGCCTATTTCAGGTTCGGACTCTAAAACACCACAGATTGTATAGACTTCTTCTTCATCGGTATCGAGGTTCAGTAGTGTTACCGTTGAGCCGAAATGGACTCTATCATTAGAAAGTTTTGAGGGGTCTATGATTTTTGATTTTTGGATGTGGTTGTTTAAAAAGAAGAGGCGTTTGTCAATGAAACGGAGTTTCTCTTTTGCTGCATGGTACTCTGCATTTTCGCTTCTGTCGCCTTGTGCAGCAGCCTCTTGTTTTTCAACATTTACGCGAGGCTTTTCTACGTCTTTAAGGTACTTAAACTCTTCTATAAGTTTGTCATACCCCTCTTGTGTTAGTGGTTCAATATCCATTTAGTGGACAAAACCTTTAATGTAGTAAGTATCTTTACCTTCTACTTTTGCGATTTCTGCCTTATACTTTTCAGACCAGTGCTTAATCTTTTCATGGGCTTCATCTTTAAGTTCTGCACTTGGCGTGTCAATCTTAATTTTAAAGTAATCTTCTGTGTTTGACATTGCTATGTACGAACCATCTACTTTTAACTGTGTATGTAGGGCCATAATATGTTTTTCAATCTTGTCAAATGCTTTAGTATTACTAACAATACGTCCCATCTGTTCTTTCAATGCATCATTGGGTGTGTAGTCTAGTTGTCTTAAAATGGCTTCATTAACCATGCTAACCTCTTAATATATAATTTTAGGATTTTGATTATAGCAATTTTTTGTATAATGTTTTTTAAATTTTTCAGATAATTTTAGACTTAAGCCTACAGCGTCTAGTATTGGCTACAATTCGAATAAAAAAAGAGACTTTTATAATGAAAAAAATTAACCTTATTACAGAAATTATTATTGCTGACAATAAAGAGCTATCTCAAGCACTCAGCTCAAACAAAGAGTTTGGTATCACCGTCAAGGGTGAAATCAAGTATGCTCCATTTAATACAACGGATATGTTCATCTATAAAGGAACTATCACACCACAAGAGAGTTCAGGCCTAAGTGTTCCTAAACCTCTGTTAAAACAAGAACTTTTAGGGAAAGACTACCAAGTGGTTGAAGATGGAGATCGTGTTTTAATTAAAGCCGGTTCAGCATGGCAAGAGATCATTACCTATAATGTCAACAACTGTCATTATGATGATACTACCGGTGATGGCATTGATGTTTTTAAAGACCAAGAGATGGAAGACATGGGATGGAAGGTAACTGACTTTGATGTTACTTATCGTACCCTAGTTGAGATGCTTGAAGAGAAAGCAGATGTAACACTTTTATGTTACGAGCAAGAAGAACCTTACCAGTTTAGTGGTTTAGGCTACTTTGACGACATTAAACAAGCCAGAGAAATTCTGTTTGATTACTGTCGTAAAACGATTCGAGACAAACTTGCTACAGATTCTGACTACTGTGAAGATATGTTAGATGATGACCAAGAAGAGGCAATGGAGTTCTTTAACGTTAAGTAAAAAGCTTACCTAACTTAAACACGGGAGATTGTCGCTCGATTTCTTCCCGTCTGTTTTGAGGTATACATCGCCTCATCTGCAATTTGATAAATATCTTTCGCATCTAAATTTGAATCTTTTTCTAAAGTACACACCACCGCACCTAATGAAGCTGTTACCCAAGAGAACGGGTCATTCTCTTCATGTTTAATATGTAAGTTTTCTATAGAGTTAATAACCTTTGCCGTAAAGGCTTCTACTTTTTCCACTTTTGGATTAATCAGAACAATTCCAAACTCTTCACCACCTAAACGAAAAACTTGATCCGTTGAGCGTTTACAAACATCTTTTAGACTGTTAGCAACAGCAGTTATCACTTCATCACCTTTTAAGTGACCATACTTATCGTTATAAAGCTTAAAATGGTCAATGTCAAGCATTATGAAACATAAGGCTCCATGTTCACGTTTAAGACGGTTAATCTCTTTCTCAAAGACCATGTTAAAGTAACGACGGTTATACAGGTCAGAAAGTGCGTCCGTAATGGCAAGTTTTGCTACACGTTTTTCTGAGGTGATATCTTTACGTATCGCCATATAGGTTTCAATCTCACCATCATCACTGTAAATAGGCGTAATACTCGCATCCACCCAGTACATCTGACCACTACGTGTTCTGTTTTCTATCTCACCTCGGTAGACTCTTCCTGAAGAGATAATGTCCCACATATTTTTATAAAATGATTCAGGTGTTCTTGGATCTTTAAGCAACCTATGGTTTTGTCCAATAAGCTGTTCTCTTGTGTATCCTGTAAAACGACAGAAAGCATCACTCACATAGGTGATATTTCCTTCTTTATCGGTCATAGAAAGATAGACATTTTGGTTGACCACATCAAACATACGTTTGAGCTCTGTCTGTAATGCTTCACGTCGACTTACTTCTGAACGCAGACGCCAATTTGAGTAGATAAGAATACTTACTAAGAGACTTGCAATTAAGATTCCACTTAAAATCAAGGTGTAATCTCTCTGTTTTTGAACCTCAGCAATTTTCCATTTATCGTTAATCATGTTGTGTTCATCCACTGAAATCGCAGCAATTGCCTTGTCTAAAATAGAAATCAACTCTATAGAGTCTGCTTTTGCAATAGCTTTTAACCTGTACTTGTAAGGAAACTCACCTGAAATCTTTATGTTTGCCATATGAAGCGCTTTAATATATAGCGTAATTAAAGGCAAAATTTCCACTGTTGCAAACGCATCTGAACCGGCAACAAGTTCTAAACCTTCTTTAATGTCTTTCACATAGATTTTTTTAATTTCAGGATAGTTCTTTTCTATATAACGTGAAGAAAAGCTCCCTTTAACCAGAGCTATGGTCTTAATGTTTAAGGTGTCTGTACTTGCGATGTAGTCTTCATCATTTCGTGTCACTATGACTAAAGGAAAGCTTCTGATTGTAGTTGAGGCTAAGGTACCCTCTTTTTCTTGGGTTCCGACATAAAGGTCAAGAACCCCTCTTTCTAACTCTTGGAAGGCATACGCGTAAGGCTCTTTTTGTACATACTTAAAATGAAGACCACTCTTTAAAGTGATAAGATTTAAGTACCGTTCTACAATCTCTTTTCGTGAACCGGCAACTTCCATAGGAAGCCAATGCACACTTGAATACGTTACCACAGGATGCGTAGACAACCAACGACGTTCATCTGGCGTGAGTTCAATTTGAGAGAGTTGACGAGGACAGATATGTTTAGTGATGTCCACATTAGTTTTTAAAAGCTTCGCTTCTTTCATCATTAAGAGCATATGAGAAAGTTTATCTAACTCAATACGACCTATCTTCTTAATATCATAAATAGCATGGCGTTTAATCATCGTCGCCTCAAATTTCAAGGCTTCTACACTGCGTGAAGGTTGGTACTTTTCATGAATAAGTTTCGCTATCTCATCTTCATGCGTTAAAGCATACTGCCAACCTTTGATAGATGCCATTACGAAGTTTTGAACACGTTCAGGATGCTGTTTGTACTCCTGCATAGAAGTAAACAAAAAATCTGAATATGAATCTACCCCATAATTTGCGGGATCAATAACAGTATACTCAAGTTTCTGTTTTTTTAACCGATAAGGCTCATTCCCTAAATAACCAGTGAAGGCATCACCTTCCCCTTTTAAAAAGGCATCAAAGTCATACTGAAGAGTAGTATAGTTCACCCCTTCATTTTTAAGCATACTTGAGAGTTGAAGAGAGTTACCTTCTTCTTTTGCAAACATGATTTTTTTATCTTGCAAGTCTTGAACACTTCGGATTTTTGCCTCTTTGCGACAAATAAGTACTAAAGGGGAGTGTTCAAACATTGCACTAAGTAAAATAATAGGTTTATTATTAGAGATATCAGCTAACAGTGAACTAGAGTTCACTCCATAATAAGCCTTATGAGAAACAACTTCATCAGTAATATCCACAGGATTATGAAGGTTTTGTTCTCTAATCTCGAGGTCAATTCCTGCGTCTTGGTAATATCCCTGCTCTTTTGCAGCATAATAACCCGCAAACTGAAATTGGTGTTCCCACTTAAGTTGTAAAATAATCTTCTCTTCTGCAAAAACAGAAATGAACATAAAAAATAATATTATAATATATCGCATTACTGTATTATAACTCTCTATCTCATACAGAAAGCTTAATAACAATTATAAATAAAATAAATAACACCTGTCAAATTTTCGTGATACTTTTTGGTACGAAACTACCAGTACACTCCTTCACCAAAGAGACTCGAGACCATATCAGATATATCTTCAAAGTAATGTTTTCGATTTTTGCTTTTATGGTTTACTGAGGACATACGGGCACGTTTTCTATTTTTAGCGCGTGTATGGCGATGTTTTTCATCAAGCTCATCCTTAAATACGTTTCGTTTACCACCTAAGGCTGTCCACTCTTGAATCTGCTTCAACTCTCCCGCATCTAACCAAATTCCATGCTCTTTACACACATCCGTAATAACACCTGATTTGCCAAGATGGTTTTTTCTCTGCATTAGTTTAGAACATTCGGGGCATTTACGGTACTGAATAATGTCTTTATGAAGAGGGTGTTGTAAAAGAGAATGAAGTTTATGATGGTCTATAAAGTAAGACTTCGAAACACTCTCTTCAAGCAGTCTTTCAAGTTCATGATTATCAAAAAACAGTCCATAACAACGTTCACACTTTTCAATGATAAAACGCGTATTTTTCCCTATATCGATACTATCTAGATAAATCATACAGTCCGGACAGGTACGTTTACTCTTAGGTAAGCTTATGCCAATGTTCTTCTTCTTAAGTTCAATATCATTACGAACCCCACAATACTCACAAATAATACTTTTACTTGGAAGCGGCGCAGAACAGTGTTTACAAGTCGCCAAGGATTACAGTCTTTTTTGTATCATAATCAGATTCAGAAATTAGCTCCGCATCAAAGAGCTCTTTTAAGGCTTCAAGGCGCTGTTTTACACTCTGTTTCTCACTGCTTTTTGCATTAACCACATCACCAGCAAGTCCACCAGCAACCCCCATTCCCATCATAAGACCTGCCGCGCCAACTTGGTTGTTTGCCGCGTCTTTCATCGCTTCTAAACGTTGCAGTTCAGAATAACTTACACCCGCAATATCTGCTCCATGCGTGTCAGCAGTAATGTCCGCAATTTTATTAATACGTTCACGCGTATCTTCATCAAAATCAGTACCTTCTATACGAAAGTCAGTTAAGGAAAAACCCAACTTTAAAAATGTTTTAGAGAGGTTCTCACTCAGAGCAGAAGAGATCTCTTCTTGTTGGGCATCTATTTGAGCATATGAGTACTTTGCTGTGGCTAAAAAGTCGGCTATGGGTTGGTTAATTCTAGAGACCATCATCTCTCTAAAGTCACTGACTAAGTAACTCTCTCGTGGTCCCAAGACATTTGTAAAAAAGAGATTCGCATCACTAATCTTAAAACTATAATTTCCAAAAGCCATTAAAGAGACAGGAAACTTATACTTAGGGTCATCATAACGAATAGACGAGCGTGTTCCCCATTTTTGGTCTAAAATACGCGTACGTTTAAAGAAGTATAGCCCTACTTTGTGTTCACTCTCAAAAGATTGCATGATTTTTGTTAGTGTTGTCCAAAAAGGAATGTTATCCGTAAGTAAAGAGACCATTCCCTCTTCTTCTATAACAGAGACAACCTTACCTTCATAAACAAAGATACAGCCTTGTCCTGGACCAACAATGAGTTTTGAAGCATTTTTTATCTCATCACCGTTATCACTCCAACGGTAAAAAAGTTCATCCCCGGCAGGACTTTCCCACTCAATTACTGAACGTAACTGCCGTTTAACCCCATCAAACATACCCATATTAAACCTTTTCTGTAGAATATCGTTACTTACTCTAAGTAAATTATCATATATTATAATCCAATATCCTTAAAAAGTTACATATCTTCTTTCACTTAGGTGATTTTTCATCTGCTTAAGTGCCTATAAATACAGTCACTGCTATTATTACTTAAATTTATATAGGGGTATCAAAATGAAGAAAATATTAATTCTTTTATTACTATCGTTAAGCCTTTGGGCAATGAGTAACCAAGAAGTCGCACAAAAGAGTGATGACATAATGAGTGGCTTTAAAGATTCTACATCAGATATGAGCATGACACTTATTAATGCAAATGGTCAAAAACGTGAACGTAAAATGAAAATGATTGTTTTAGAAAAAAAAGGTGGAGACAAGTCTTTAATGACCTTTTTATCACCTGCTGATGTTAAAGGGACAAAGTTTCTTAACTATGAACACATTAACAAAGATGATGACCAATGGTTATATCTTCCGGCTTTAAAACGTATCAAACGTATCGCTTCAAAAAACAAGTCAGGTTCATTTATGGGTTCAGAATTTTCCTATGAAGATTTAAGTTCATTTGATGTTGACAGATACAGCTATAAGGGCGACCCAAAGGTTGTTACCTTTGAGGGTAAAAAAATGTATAAGGGTGACCGTTTTCCAATTACAAAAAATTCAGGTTACACAAAACAAGTTTCATGGACAGGAAAAGATGACTTTTTACTCTACAAAGTTGAATATTACGACCGTAAACATGAACTTCTGAAAGTGGCTATTTTTGACGATTACAAAAAAATCTCTGGAAAATGGAGATTTGGGAAAATTACAATGAGCAACAAACAAAATGACAAAAAAACAATTTTAATTTGGTCAAATGAAAAGATAAAAACTGGACTTAAAGAGAAAAACTTCCATAAGCGTGTGCTTAAAAGATGATATTACGTCTTGGTTTAATCTCTGTTTTTGTTTCTGGCGCTCTGTATGCTGCCAACAGTGACACCTGTTACTCGGTTCAACTTGCAAGTTATCTTCTGAAAAATGAAGACTATATAAACTCTACTCAGTACCCACAAGAGTGTAAGCAACTTAGTTTTGCTAATGCAAAAGCCATTCGTTGTGGCTGTTTTGACACAAGAGAAGAAGCAAAAACTGAATTAGAAAAATTAAAGCAAAAGTATACCCGTCCTATAATTGTTAGAACTAACCGTTCACGTTTTGAACGCACTGTAAACAAGGAACAAGAAGAGCAAAAAGCTGAAAATAAGAAGAGTGAAGACAAAACACTATTTTATGCAGACAAGGCGCAAGAAGCAGATAAAAAAGAAGATCTGAAACAGAGTAAAACAGGTTTTACTACCCAAGAGACTGACTCCTTTACTGCGACCAATGAAGATGCCGATTATCATGGTTATGAAGACATTCCTACTAAGTTAAAAATACAGTACTTTTTTTATGAGAGTGAACTGGCTATTCAAGGGCATGTTGACCTAACAGCGCAAGCCTACTTAGAACGTCCAAGTTCTAAACATAAGGGCAACTTACTAGGTTCTGGTGAGATTGAGTTTGATTTTAGAAAAGATGACTTCGGTGTCATTGCTAAAATTTACGGACAAGCTGACTCATATGATGCTTATAGTAGTGATGAACAAAATGACCGTAGTTATATCCGTTTTGATGAACTCTATACAAAATACGAGTTTGAAAACTCTCAAATCATGTTGGGTAAGAGTGTGCGTTTTTGGGGAGCTTTAGAAGCTAGTAACATCACCGATGCTTTTAATCCTGATGACTTACGTACCGATCCCTTTGATGCTCGTAAACTTGGGGTATGGAACACCGCTTATACCTACTACACAGATAGTGGTGAACTTGCTTTAATCGCTAAGTTTTACGAACAAGACAGAAGAATGGCGAATGATCCTTATGTCTATTATGTTTATGGAAACACGATTGATATTGAATTTCCACCGGGATCTAACACGTATTCAACTGTTCCATTAAGCTATAATAAAAACCTTGATACAGAGGAGTCATCAACACGTCCAAGTCTCTTTTTAAAGTACTCAGGAACGGCAGATACTGAGTATGCTTGGGATTATGCCTTTATCTTTGAAAATGGGTACGACTCACAACGTTATTTTAATGTTATTCCTGTTGAAAACCCTCCAGGTACGATATCTTCTATTGAGTTTCAAGAAAATGCTTATCTTGTCAACAAGGTGCTTACTTATAATACCGTTGTTGTTGATTCAACACTGTACAAATTTGAAGCGGTTTATGCCAATGTTGACAATGACCCAACGATGAAGACCAATGCAGGACCTAAAGAAATTTCTGATTATTATCACATTGGTTTAGGACTAGAACACACCTTAGTACAGTTTCATGGTGAAGCAGACTTGGGGCTTATTGCAGAGTATTATAAATACGACACGTTTAAGAGTGGAGATGACATTGCTAACGACCTTGACCTTTTTCAAGTTATGCAAAATGACCTTTTCTTAGGCGCACGCTATAGTTTTAATCAAGGCAATGATGCTAGTATTATTGGTGGTGGTATT
>Ga0256826_1002843_pt1 | contig 10481 bp, 9 predicted proteins | sample CV79metaG_FD_185975 | JGI IMG/M metagenome (GOLD analysis project Ga0256826, IMG submission 185975) | Hydrothermal vent microbial communities from East Pacific Rise, Pacific Ocean - CV79 | ecosystem: Environmental > Aquatic > Marine > Hydrothermal vents | place: Pacific Ocean: East Pacific Rise... | reverse complement strand
TTGACTGTATTGCCAAAATTTTATGGTGCAACTAATGAAAATCTTTTACTAGACTTAGAATACAATTTTCCAAAATTAAATTTTAGCCCATTTGTAGAATCTTCTGTTTTAACAAGAAGTGGTAATATTATAGAAGGTGGTTATATTTTTGGAATCAATTTTGAAGATGAAGCAAAAGTAAATAGTGTACTTAAAAAAGCTATAGATAAAAGTGATATTGGAAAATTTGATGTGCTTATAGGTAAAAGTCTAAAAGAGGAATTAAACCTTTTTAAAGATGATAAACTTATGTATATATTTACAGATGTAGAACCGGGTGGATTTTCGGTTACTCCTAAGATTAAAAGATTTAAAGTAAAAGGTTTTTTTGATTCTGGATTATCTGCTTATGATAAGGCATACAGTTATACTACGATAGCATCTCTTCAAGCTATGATGCATATCCCTAGTAATCAGTATGATGGCATCCATATATTTTCATCTAATCCAGAAGAAGATATAATAAAACTAAAAGCATTCTTACCAGAAAATGTAATTATTAAGGGTTGGTGGGAAGATAATTTAAACTTTTTCGCAGCATTAGAACTTGAAAAAACATCTCTTTTTATCGTTCTTATGCTTATTATCCTTATAGCATCTATAAACATTATATCTTCACTTTTAATGACTGTTATGAATAGAAGAAGTGAAATAGCACTTTTACTTTCATTGGGTGCTACAAATACTGAGATAAAAAAAGTTTTTTTATATCTTGGTATGGTTATTGGTATAACTGGTATCTTAGCAGGTATTGTTTTTGGTATGAGTGGCATCTGGATTTTAGGCACATTTGACATAGTATCTTTACCAAAAGATGTTTACCCAACAACAACTTTACCACTTGATTTAAGTATAAAAGATTTTGTACTTATAGTTGTAGGTGCATTTAGTATAGTAATAGCATCAGCATACTACCCAGCTAAAAAAGCTAGTGAGGTAGATATACTTACTGTTTTGAGGAATGAATAAATCTATTAGTTATTAGCAAAAAACTTATAGTAAAAATCTTTTACAATTCTTAGTTTTGTTCTGCTTATGGCTAGTGAACCTTTTTTGATTGTACCACTTGTTACAGTTGTTCCTGCTGCTATCATTACATCATCTTCTACAGTTACTGGTGCTACAAGCTGGGTGTCACTTCCTATAAAAACATTTTTGCCTATGATTGTTTTGTACTTTTTCTTGCCATCATAGTTACATGTTATAGTTCCTGCACCTATGTTTGTTCCCTCATCTATCTCAGCATCTCCTAGGTAGCTTAAATGTCCAGCTTTTACACCCTTTAAGTTACTTTTTTTGACCTCTACAAAGTTTCCTATGTGGGTGTCTTCTATGTTTGAAGCAGGGCGAATATGTGCTAATGGACCTATATCTGAATCTATTATTTTAGAGTCTTCAACTATGCTATTTGCTTTTATATGGGAGTTTTTTATGAGAGTATCACCTGTTATTCTAGAACCATTTTCTACTATACATTCACCCTCAAACTCTACACCTTCTTCTATGTATATAGTAGATGGAAGTTGCATAATTACACCATCATTCATCAATTTAGTTTTGATTTTATCTTGCATAATTATTTCTGCATCTGAGAGGTCTTTTTTGGAGTTTACACCTTTGAACTTTTCTTCATCTACCAAAAGAGGGGTGATTTTTAGAGCATCTTTTTTTGCCATTGCTATAACATCTGTTAGGTAGTATTCCTTTTGTGCATTGTTATTACTTAAAAGTGGTATGTATTTTTCGATAACATCTTTTGAAAAAGCATATATACCTGCATTTACAGTTTTGACTTTTAGTTCATCATCATTTGCATCTTTTTGTTCAACTATAGATAAAACTTGATTGTCTTCTATGATAACACGACCATAACCATTTGGATTTTCAAGATTAAAGATAGACATAATAATATCACTTTCTATATCTAAGAACCCTTGCAATGCATCTGCTGTTATAAGTGGCATATCTCCATTTAAAACCAAAACTTTTTCATTTTTTGGTTTTATATTTTTCATAGCACCACCAGTTCCAGGGTAGTTATCTGCATCTTGGACTACAAAGTTAATATCATTAAAATATTTACTCATTTTTTCAATAACAGTATCTTTTTGATGAGCTACTACTACTGTAATATCATTTGAAATATTTTTAGATGTTTTAATTATATGATAAAGCATCTCTTTACCACAAATAGAGTGTAAAACTTTTGCCGTTGGTGATTTCATACGGCTACCTTTTCCTGCAGCTAAAATAACGATGCTTATTGTATTTTTATCCATATCTGACCTTATTTCATAGTATTTTATGAAATTATAGCAAAATTGTGGTATTATAAGCCTATAATTTTATGTATATATATTTATAAGGTAAGTGGATGGATTTAGGTACGGTCATTGGTTTAGTTTTAATTCTTGCCCTTTTGTTTGGTTCGATGGCTATGGGTGTTGGGATTGGTGCATATCTTGATGTACCGTCATTCTTAATTGTTGTTGGTGGTTCTATTGGTGCATTAATGGTTTCATTTAAACCTGTTCAAATGAAACAATTTACAAAAATATTTATGATAGCTATTAAGCCACCAGAAACAGATAAACCTGAACTTATTAAAAAGCTTGTAGAGTTTGCAACCAAAGCTAGAAAAGATGGTATTTTGGCATTAGAGGGTGATGTAAATAGTGAAGAGGATGAATTTTTAAAAAAAGGTTTATCTATGGCTATTGATGGTAATGAACCAGATACTATTCGTGATTTGTTAGAGATAGATATGGAACAAACAAGCACTAGACATAAGATTCATGCTTCTATATTTAACCAATGGTCAGGTCTTGCTGGTGCTATGGGTATGATTGGTACACTTATTGGTCTTGTTGCTATGCTTTTAAATATGGCAGACCCAGCAGCTATTGGTCCATCTATGGCAGTTGCATTGCTTACAACAATGTATGGAGCAATGATTGGTAATATCTTTGGGGCTCCTATTTCTAATATATTGCTTATTAGAAATGATGATGAAACATTGGTAAAAGAGATGATTTTAACAGGGATTATGTCTATTCAAAGTGGTGATGCACCTAGGGTTTTAGAGGCTAAACTTCTTGTGTTTTTAGCACCACCTGAGCGTGTAAGTCAATTTGATTAGGAAATATAATGGGTAAGAAAAAATGTCCTGATTGTGAGGAGTGTCTTCCTGCATGGCTTGCTGCCTTTGGTGACTTAATGTCTCTTCTTTTATGCTTTTTTGTTCTGCTTCTTTCCATGGCTACTATGGATGCTAAAAAGATTTCAGAAGCTATAGGTTCTCTCTCTGGTGCTATGAGTGTACTAGATGGTAGTACACAAACAGAAGTTTCTATGGAGAGAAGATTAAAGGCTACTCCGATAGATTCACAAACTGAAACAAGTGAAATGGTAAATAGAATTACTCAAGCTTCAATAGATGCAAATGAGATGATGGAAAAAGGTCATGGACCTACTATATCTGTAGAAGAAGCTGTTGAAGGGTTTATTATAGAACTTCCCTCAGCATTGCTTTTTAAACCTGGAAGTGCTGTTATAGAGAATGAAGATGCACTTTTATTTTTAAAAAGGATAGCACTTATAGTTGATGAACTACCAAATAATTTACAAGTAAATGTCAAAGGTCACACAGATAATGTAGGTCCAGGTAAGGACTCTCCATATAAAGATAATTGGGAACTTTCATCTGCTAGAGCTATATCTGTTTTACATGAATTACTTATAGATGGTGTAGATGCAAAAAGGGTTAGTGCTACAGGATGTGGTGAATTTAGTCCAAAAGCTACAAATGCTACTAAAAGTGGTAGGGCAAAAAATCGTAGAGTAGAACTTCATTTTACAGGTAAAAAATCTGAGCAAGAATCCAAAGTAAGACGCTCTATATTAGATCAGATGTCTTCTGAATAATGTTAAAATTAGTCTTTATACTTTTTAGTGTTGCTACACTTTTTGGTGCAGAGAATGTTCAAATACCTACTATGAATTTTGAACTATCAGCGCCAAATACACCTGAGCAGTTGGTTAGTTCTTTAAATGTTTTAGTCCTTTTAACACTTCTTTTTTTAGCTCCTAGTATGGTTCTTGTTATGACAACATTTACCCGTTTTATCATAGTTTTTGGTTTTTTGCGTCAAGCATTAGGTACTCAACAAGTTCCACCAACACAACTTTTGGTGATGTTAGCTATGATACTTACTTTTTTTGTGATGGAGCCAGTTGGTACAAAGGCTTATGAAGCAGGAATAAAACCATATGTAGCAAAAGAGATAGGTTATGAGGAAGCTTTTGATAAAACAGCATTACCTTTTAAAAACTTTATGATTAGAAATACAAGGGAAAAGGATTTGGCACTTTTTTTTAGGATACGGAAGATGCAAAATCCTCAAAGTGTTGCTGATGTACCATTATCTATAATAATTCCAGCATTTGTAATAAGTGAGTTAAAAACAGCATTTGAGATAGGTTTTTTACTCTTTTTACCATTTTTGGTTATAGATATGGTTGTGGCATCTATACTTATGTCTATGGGTATGATGATGCTTCCCCCTGTTATGATTTCACTACCATTCAAGATACTCGTCTTTGTTCTTATAGATGGGTGGAATCTACTTATAGGTAATTTAATAGCTAGTATAAAATAGGATGAAAATGAATTGTAAATATTTTGGAGAGTGTGGAGCTTGTAGAGTTTATGAAGATGGTTATGATGCACAGTTGGTTCAAAAACTAGAACTAAACAAAGACAGATTTGAAAAGTTTTATAGTGGTGAAATATCTATTTTTAAATCAACTGAGCAAAATTATCGTTCAAGAAGTGAGTTTAAAATTTGGCATCTTGGTGATGAGATACATTATGGTATGAATCATATAGAGAAAAAAGGTGTGGTTTTAGTTGATGAGTGTCCACAAGTAAATAGTTACATTATGGAATTGATGCCAAAACTTTTAAAAGCTATAAAAAGTTATAATATTGGTTTTAAACTTTTTGGTGTAGATTTTTTAAGTTCATCTAGTGGTGAGATAGTTGTAAGTTTGATTTACCATAGAAAACTAGATGAAAATTGGCAAGAAAAAGCCACCAAAATTGCAGATGAATTAGGTATATATATCATTGGTAGAAGTCGTAAACAAAAGCTAGTAATTGGGCAAGATTACATAACTGAGAAGTTAAATATAGATAAAAATGAGTATAGTTTTAGATATATAGAAAACAGTTTTACTCAGCCAAACCCTAGAGTTAATGAAGAGATGGTAGGGTGGGCTATTCGTAATTTATCTAACATTGATGGTGATTTACTAGAACTTTATTGTGGAGCTGGAAATTTTACGATACCTTTTGCAAAGATATTTAACAAAGTCTTAGCTACAGAGATTTCAAAATCTTCTATAAATGCAGCAAAAGTAAATATGACTTTAAATGATGTAAGCAATATAGAGTTTGTACGGATGAGTGTTGAAGAGTTTACGGATTCACTTGATGGTGTTCGAGAATTTAGAAGAATGAAAGATATAGATATAAATGAGTATAATATCGATACAATTTTTGTAGATCCTCCAAGAAGTGGTATGGATGAAGCATCTTGTAAGTTTTGTTCAAGGTATGAACATATATTATACATATCATGTAATCCTGAAACATTACAAAGAGATTTAGAGTTGTTAAGTCTTACACATGAAGTTGTAGATATGGCACTTTTTGATCAGTTTCCATATACTCATCATGTTGAGATGGGTGTTAAATTAAAAAAGAGGAGTTAAATATGAAAGCATTATTTAGTATTGTTGTTTTAGTATCGTTGTTAAATGCTAGTAGTACAGAGATAGACATAATGGAAGAAGTTGTTGATGATATAACTAAACTTAAAAATGAGTATAAAGTGTGTCAAGATGATTTGAAAAATCGTTTTGTTAAGACCGATTATAAAGAGTTGGAAAAATATAAAATCCTTTTAAGAAAAGAGCAAGACAAAAACTCAAAAATGATTAAAGATATGAAGTGGTTTACCCAAACTATAGAAACACTTGAAAATGATTTAAATCAAAAAAAACAAGAACTTTCAAAAATTAAATCGGTTAAGAAAAAAAAGATAAAAATAGTTCATAAGGTAATTAAACTAAAAGAAGAATCAATTAAGTTTATAAAACCTGTAACTTTTCGTTTAAAAAACACATCTATTATATATAATAAAATAGATGGAATAAAAGTTCTTCAATGGTCGAAAAATAGAACATTTACATCAAATATAAAAAGTGAAAATTGGGTTAAAATAACTGGATATTTTGTTGGAAGAAAATGGAAAAAAGCACAAAAAGATATGTGGATAAAATCAAGTCAAGTATTTAGAAGAAATTAAATGAAAAAAATCTTAATAATTGCTGATGGAGATATTGGGGAACATTTTATACAAAGAATTATTGAAACTTATACTAGTGAAAATATATATTATGTAGTTCAGTTAAAACAAACTGAATTTGAGAATGTTAACCATGCTAGATTCAAGTTTTATGAATTTGATCCTACAAGTTATTATAAGTTGTCAAATCTTTTAAAAATGGATTTTGTTCAGGTTCTTATAACTATGCAAACTCAAATAGATATTGAAAATACATTAAAAAATATTAGAGCTATCAAAGAAAAGCTTAGAGTAGTAGTTTTAGATAGATTTAATTTAGTAAATGAAGATTCAAATGTTGTACTTATAAATTCAAAAGAGATACTCTCATCTAAACTTTTAGATTATCTGCCAAATGTTCCTGTAATCGCTCAAAATATAGGGGTGGGTGAGGGTGAAATAATGGAAGTTTTAGTTCCATTTGGTAGTTCATTTGTATATAGGCATATTGGAGTTATTGAGCAAAAAAATTGGAAAATAGTAGCAATATATAGAAACAAGAAATTGATTCTTCCAACTAGAGGAAAAATGATTCAGCCCAATGATTTGTTGGTTTTGGTTGGTAATCCATCAGTTTTAAAGTCTGTTTATCGTTCCATTAAGCAAGAAGTTGGACAATTTCCAGAACCATTTGGTTCAAATATTTATTTATATATTGATATGAAATTAGTAGATAATAAAAATATTGAGAATTTAGTTAATCAAGCTATATATTTACATAAAAAGTTTAAACATGAACTTATTATAAAAGTTATAAATCCTGGTGATTTTGATATGATGCAATATATTAAAAGTTTTCGAGATAAATATGTCATTATAGATATAGAATATGACACAAAAGATAATGAGAAATTATTTTTTTATGATATAAAAAAGTTTCATATTGGATTAATTATAGTTTCAAAAGATATGTTTAGATACCATTACATTCGTAGCTTATTATATGAAAGTTATGTGCCTGTATTAAAGTTATCTAACAAATCTTTTGAATCAATTAGAGATGTTTCAGTAATTTTATCTGAAAATCGTGATTTGGAAAAAGTAGCTTCAACTATTTATGATATTTCAGAACAATTAGGCTTTAATATAGAACTATATAATTATATAACAGAACATCAAGAGGAAAAAGAACAAGTTATAGAGCATTTTGATAATTTATCAACAATTTTTTCAAAAAATATTAAAGTTATAAAAGAAAAACAAAATCCAATAAGGGTATTAAAACAAAAAGATAATTTTATACATATTTTACCTTTTACACATAAATTAACAGATAGAAGAATATTTGCTTTATTTTCAAATGATAGTGAAAAATTATATTATAAGCTTGATAATTATCATCAAATATTTATCCCTATACAATTATGAAATTATTTAAAAAATCCTAGTTGATGGTAATTTGTTTTTCAATAGAAAAGCATAAAAGAGATGAACATTAGTTTCAACTTCAGAACCATAATTTTCAGTCTCTTTATTTTTGTATTTTAATACAATTCTATTGTTTGGTGTTTTATGCCACGATATAATATCTGCACCTTTTAAATTTGCTTTATCAATAATTTCTTGTAGTTTCTCTTTATTTAGAAGTATAGTTTTTTTATTTGGATTATTATCTTTTTGTTTAATCTTTTTTACAACAGTTTTTGTTTTATCAAAAATTTCAATAAGTTTATCTGTTATATACTCAACAGCATTATCTCTAGTTGATGATTCGGTTATCATTTGAGATATAAAATTTATATCATGTTCAAGTGGTACATTTCTTGAATTACCAATATTTGTATGTACCTTTTTGTTATTATTTTGAGAGTTAAGGTCTAGTGTAGCCGGTGTAGCTCTATCTATAGGTATAAATATCTTTAAATCTAAAGCATCATTTTTGTCTTTTAGTTGAATATTGATTTCATGATCTTTTCTCTTTGATTTAATAGAAGCATCAATATGTAGATATGTACTTTTTTGTTTATTTAAAGAGATTGATAAATCTTTTAAATACTTATGAATATCTTCTGCAAACATTTTTGTATCCTATGTTTTAAATACTTGGGAATAATTATATAACATTTTAATAAATAATCAATTTTTAAAATCTATTTATCATTTTTTTAGTAAAAATAAAGTATTATTAATTGTAGAAATATAAAAAATGATGGATAAATAATGAAAGTAGATATAGATTTAAAAAACATAGTAGATAACTCATATAGCATAGAAATAGATGAAATATCAAAAGTACATTTTGATACAAAAGTAGCAATAATCACAAATCCTAAAGTGGCAGGATTACATCTGGGTTATTTGCTTAGTCGTATATCTGCAAAAGAACTATACATCATTACAGTTCCTGATGGTGAAGAGTATAAAAATCAAGATAGTATAGATAACATCTTGGAGTCACTTTTTAATCATCGTTTCAATCGTAAATCTATGCTTATAGCATTTGGTGGTGGTGTGATTGGTGATATGACTGGTTATGTGTCTAGCATCTACCAAAGGGGTATTGATTTTATCCAGATACCTACTACACTATTATCTCAAGTTGATGCTAGTGTTGGTGGTAAAACAGGGATGAATAATACTTATGGTAAAAATCTTATTGGTGCATTTCATCAACCAAAAGCTGTATATATTGACCCATATTTTTTAACTACACTACCTAGTAGAGAGTTTGGGGCAGGGGTAGCTGAGATAGTTAAGATGGCAGTTACCTTTAACAAAGATTTTTTTGAGTTTTTAGAACAAGCTGATTTGAAAAATCCAGAAGTATTGCAAGAGGCTATAAAACAAGCTGTGCAAACAAAAGCTGATGTAGTTGCTCAAGATGAGAAAGAACATGGCATCCGAGCTGCATTAAATTATGGTCATACATTTGGTCATGTTATAGAAAATGAAACAAAATATAAAAGATATCTACATGGTGAAGCAGTAGCTATTGGTATGGTTATGGCAAATAATACGGCAGTAGAGATGAATCTTATGGAAAAAGATGAAGCTAATAGGATAGAAAAACTACTTAAAAAATACTATCTACCAACAACTTACACTATAGAAAATAGTGCATCTTTTTATGAAACATTTTTCTTAGATAAAAAAAGCTCAGATGATAAAATAACTTTCATTATCCCAGTTGGGATAGGTGGAGTAAAGATAACTGATGAAGTAAGTCGTGTTACTGTTATGAGTGTTTTAGATAGATTTGGAAATATTTAATGAAAACTATTTTTTTAATCTTATTGTTATTATCAACAATACTCTTTTCACAAGATATAATTTTATCTGAAGATAAAGCTATATCAACTGAACAAGAGGAATTAATAAAACAAGAAGAGTTTCTAAAGAAAGAAAAATTAAAAAAAGAGAATGTGCGAAAGAAAAAAATTGTTAATTATGTAGAACAGTTAAAAAAAATAGAATCTCAAATCTCTACAGAACAAATATGGACAAAAAGTTATGCTTCTTACTTAACTTCATTAGATGTTAGAAACTCTTTAGAAAAGATTAAAAAACGAATTAGATACTTAAAAAGACATAAAAAAACAGATAAACAAAAAGAGGAATTAAATTCATTAATTTCTAAAGAGAAGATTTTAGATATACAAGTAGATAAATTACAAGAAAAAGAGAGTGCTCCATTTTCTAAACTTTTAACTCCTCCACAAATGTTTGATGATATAACTGTAGATAATCCATTTGATATATTTACAGGTATATCTTTGATAAAAACATTAAATACAGATTTTGAAAGTTATAAAACAAGGGAAGAAAAATTAAAAGATTTAATAAATCTTTTAAAACAAGAGCGAGAGATTTATAAGCAAATTTTAGAAATAGATAATGAAAATATTTATATGCACGATGCTAAACTTATAGAACAGCAATTAGATAGATTTGAAACAGCATCCGATACGATTAGAATAACATCAGAAGTATATGAAAAAAGATTAGAAGCGATAGAAGCAAAAATAAACAAAGGTATAGAGTTACAAGTATATAGACTTGGAAAAATTGGTATCATTGTTTTTATTGTTTTTA
>Ga0256826_1002842_pt1 | contig 10481 bp, 11 predicted proteins | sample CV79metaG_FD_185975 | JGI IMG/M metagenome (GOLD analysis project Ga0256826, IMG submission 185975) | Hydrothermal vent microbial communities from East Pacific Rise, Pacific Ocean - CV79 | ecosystem: Environmental > Aquatic > Marine > Hydrothermal vents | place: Pacific Ocean: East Pacific Rise... | reverse complement strand
CTGTAAAGTCTGGAGCTTGTTTTGTTACTAACATTTAATTTCCTTGTTATTTTTAAGTGTGAAATTTTAACCTACTTATTGTTAACATAGATTTAATAGCAGAGGCTATTATTTAATTTAAGAAAATATCAAACTAGTTATTAAAGCTTGTTAATATTGTAATATATTCTCTTTCGTCTAATTTAATAAAAATATAGTCCAATTTTTAGCTTTATTTAAAAATCTTGTGATAAACTTGCTTTTGAAATTTTAAATAATGGAGAAATATAATGGCAGTAATTATTAATGATACTTGTATTAACTGTGGTGCTTGTATAGACGAATGTCCAGTAGAAGCAATTGTTGATGAGGATGATAATCCACAAGATGAGGAAGTCTACTACGTATACTCAGATAAATGTGTTGAGTGTGTAGGTCACCATGATGAGCCAGCATGTGCAACTGCATGTCCAACTGAGGGTTGTATTACTTGGGATGCTATTGGAGAATCTCCATCGCACCGTGATGATGTAACTGATGATCAGCGTTCTAACAAAGAACCTGTTGTAGAATAAGCGTTTACACGTACAGTGTAAATCTCTTTGACGAGCCAACTTTTTTGAAAAGTTGAGCCGGAAAAGAAAAGATTTACTCTGACATCCTTTTAAGAATCTTCAAATTTAATCAAAAAAACATAAAATTTTCGCTATAATTCCATCCTATTTTTAAAATTATCAGGAGTTTTGATGGAACGTACATTATCAATTATTAAACCAGACGCAGTAGCTAAAGGTGTTATCGGTAAAATATTAGACCGTTTTGAGAGCAATGGACTTAAAATTGCAGCAACTAAAAAGATTCAATTATGTCGTGCAGATGCAGAAGCATTTTATGCAGTTCATGCTGAGAGACCTTTTTTCAATGACCTTGTAGATTTCATGATTTCTGGACCAGTTGTAGTAACTGTTTTAGAAGGTGAAGATGCAATGATCAAAAACCGTAACTTAATGGGTGCTACAAACCCTAAAGAAGCTGAAGCTGGTACTATCCGTGCTGATTTCGCTGAAAATATTGATGCTAATGCAGTTCACGGAAGTGATTCTGTTGAAAATGCAGCTGTTGAGATTGCTTTTTTCTTTGCTGAGAGAGAAATTTCTTAAGTATTATAGATGAAAATAAATCTTCGTAAAGTTACAAAAACACCCTTAGATTTTGAAGTAAAATCTGGTGAAATGGCTTTTAAAGGTTTTTTACAGTATGATGCTAACAAATTAATCTTGCTCAAAGCAAAATTAAATGGTTTGCTTAGTGTCGATTGTTCGGTTTGTGCAAATGAGTTTAATAAACAAATAGATGAAGATATAGAATTTTTCATCTCAGATGGAATCTATGAGAATTCATCTGAAACATTGGTTGATGTAGTTGAATGTTTTGATTCTATTGTAGATATTAATGAGTTATTGAATGCAGAAATTGAATTAATCAAAACTGATTATAACAATTGCCCAGAGTGTGCAAGTTAATTACACTCTAAACTAAAATTTAATTAAGGAGCCTTACTATGGCAGTACCTAAAAGAAGAGTCTCTCACTCTCGTTCAGCGAAAAGAAGAACTCACTATAAAATTACTTTGGCTAAACCAGTTAAAGATAAAGATGGAACTTATAAACTTCCACACCATATTAACCCAACTACTGGTGAGTATAAATAGTCAATGATAAAAATTGCTATTGACGCAATGGGCGGTGACTTTGGTCCTGCTCCTATTGTTAAAGGAACTATCGCTGCACTAAAAAAGAAAAAATTTATTCCTATTTTGGTAGGAAAAGAAAGCGAAATTTTACCTCTGTTACCAAGACGTTATAGAGGTAAAATTTCTATTGTAGATACTGATGATGTAATCTCTATGGGTGATGCTGCAACTGATGCAGTAAAACGTAAAGAAAGTACAATCTACAAAGCGATAGATTTAGTCAAAAATGGGGAAGCTGATGGTGTTGTTTCTGCTGGACATAGTGGCGCTACTATGACACTAGCAACACTTAGACTTGGCCGTCTAAAAGGTGTTTCCCGTCCAGCTTTAGCTGCACTAATGCCAACAAAAACTAAAAAACGTTCTATTTTACTAGATGCTGGTGCAAATGTAGATTCTAAAGCTGAGCATTTAGTTCAGTTTGCAATTATGGGTGGGTGTTATGCTGAAGATATGTTCGGCATAGATACACCTAGCATAGGACTACTTGCAAATGGTGAAGAAAAATCAAAAGGAAACGATGTAACAAAAGAAGCATATAAAATGCTTGATGGTTACAAAGGATTTGTTGGTAATGTAGAAGGTGGAGATATTTTTAATGCTTCAACTGATGTTATCACTTGTGATGGCTTCATCGGTAACTTAGTACTTAAAGCAAGTGAAGGTGTAGCTTCAACTGTAAGTGGACTTATCAAAGAGTATATTCGTAAATCACCTGTCGCGATTACAGGTGCATTACTTATGAGAAAAGTTTTTAAACTTCTTAAAAAACAAATGGATTATGAAGAAGTTGGTGGGGCTCCACTGCTTGGATTAAAAGGTTGTGCAATAGTAAGTCATGGTAAAAGTGGACCAAAAGCTATAAAAAATGCAATTTTTCAAGCTATAAGTTTTACTGAAACTGGAGTAAATGAACATATTGTTACTCGTATAGCTGAGTTAAAAGAAAAACAAACAAAAGAAGAGGTTGCTTAACAATGGCATATGCTGCATTTCGTTCTATTGGTGCTTATGTTCCTAAAAAAATCCTTTCAAATGAAGACTTGTCAACCATGGTTGATACATCAGATGAATGGATAACTAAAAGAACTGGAATTAAAGAACGTCATATAGCAGCAGAGGAAGAATTTACTTCTGACATGGGTGTTAAGGCAGCAGAACTGGCACTTGAACGTAGTGGTGTGGCAAAAGCAGATATTGATATGGTTGTATGTGCAACTATCTCTCCTGATTATTTTTGTATGCCTTCAACAGCTACTATTATCTCTACAAAGCTTGGTCTTGGAAATGTAACTGCTTTTGATATTAGTGCAGCTTGTACAGGATTTGTTTATATCCTTTCAATTGCTAAAGCTTTTATTGAATCAGGAATGAAAAAAAATGTACTTATTATTGGTGCAGAAAAACTTTCAGCGATTACAGACTACTCAGATCGTGGAACATGTATACTTTTTGGAGATGGTGCTGGATCAGCAGTCATCTCTGCAACAGATAATAAAGACGAAGCTATTATTGATGTTCATACTGGTGCTGATGGTGAATATGCAGACCTCCTTATGACTCCAAATGGTGGAAGTGGTTCAGCTCATGATGCTCTTGGACAAGAAGCTTCCTCTTGTTTTATGCAGATGAAGGGAAATGAAACTTTTAAAGTTGCAGTTCGAACTCTTACAAAAGATGTTGTTGAAATTTTAAAAGAAAACAATATTCAAAGTGATGAAATAAAGCATTTTGTACCACATCAAGCAAATTACCGTATCATCAAAGCGGTTGGTGATGCTCTTAAACTTAAAGAGGAACAAGTAGTATTGACTGTAGCAAAATATGGTAATACTTCGGGTGCTTCTATCCCTATGGCTATTAATGATATCTATGAAAGTGGACGCTTACAAAAAGGTGAGCTAATGCTTTTAGATGCCTTTGGTGGTGGTTTAACTTGGGGTTCCGCTTTAGTTCCTTTTTCTCCGACTATATAACCTTATTTTTTCTTTCTTTCTTCATTGTGTCTATCTTTAGAAATTGTAGTTATCTCTTTTGTAAGAGCAATATGAAGTTTTTTAAAAAATAGTTTTTCACTTGGAAGTGTAAGTTTAGCATCACGCTGTTTTTCTCCCCACATAGGGTTTGGAAAGTAAGAATCTTCTTCAAATCGTGCCATTACATGGATATGTACACGGGGTAGCATATTTGCAAAAGATGCCATATTAATTTTTTTTGGTTTATAGTAGGCCTTCATATGAAACTCTACAATGTCATATATCTCCCACATTTTTACCCTTAAATCTTTTGGCATATCGCCTAACTCTTTAAAAGGTTCTTTTGTAAATATTTTAAGCCAAGGAATTTCGGAATTTTCTTTTTGAATATAGAATGAGGAGTCTTTGTAGATGATATCTTTCATAATAAATCCCTTATAGTAAGGGAATTATTATAGCACACTCGGAGTACTTTTGGCTCTATTTTGAGCTCCCGTAAACATTTTTCTTTGAAAAATGTTTCATACGCTCAAGCCAAAGGCATTAGTCACGGTTTCTATTTCTTCCCCCGCCACTACGACCACGGTTTCCTCCACCGCCTCCACCACTACGATTACGGTTTCCACCGCCACCATTTCTGTTACGGTTTCCACGATAACCACCACGGCCACCACGACCTCCGCCGCCTCCACCACGTTTCATAGCACGTTCTAAAATAGCTTCAAGTTTTTCAGCGGGGATACCAATGTTACTTGGTCCTTTTACTGTTTGACGGTCAAGAAGCATAGATGCTAGTTTATACATAATTTGCTCTTCGTCTATGTCTTGTTTTAGCATATCTAAGATTTGATGTGCTTCATCATAAACTTTTTGTTCTTCAACAACTTTTACAATGCTTTTTAGATTATTAGCACGAAGGTCATTTTTACTAGGTACAAAAGCGTGGTTCATTGAAGTACCAACTTTAGACTTAATACGTTGAAGCTCTTTGAATTCCATAGGAGTTACAAGAGTTATAGCCTTACCTTTAGTTCCTGCACGTCCTGTTCTACCGATACGGTGAACATAAGACTCTGGATCAAAAGGAATATGGTAGTTAAATACATGAGAGATGTTGTTTACATGGATACCACGAGCAGCAACATCAGTAGCTACAAGAACTTTAACTGAATTTTCTTTGAAGCCTTTAATAACTGTTTCGCGTTGACGTTGTTCCATATCACCATGAAGACCATTAGCTAGATAACCAGCATTAGAAAGTACATTTGATAAACGATCTACCTCTGATTTTGTTCTACAAAATACTACTGCTTTACCGGTAAGCTCTGCATCCATTAAACGGATGATAGCATCATCTCTCTCTGATTCATCAATAACATAATACTCTTGAGTAATGTCAGTATTTGTAGTTTCACCTTTAGTGATAGAGATAAACTCAGGATTATCTAAAATTCTCTCAGCAAGAAGTTTAATTGGTCTTGGCATTGTTGCTGAAAAAAGAAGTGTTTGGCGACTTGATGGTAGGTATGAAAAAATTTCATTGATATCATCTAAAAAGCCCATATCTAGCATCTCATCAGCTTCATCCAACACAACCATAGATGGTGCAAAGTCTTTTAACATACCACGCTTAAGAATGTCTAAAAGACGACCTGGTGTAGCAACTACAACTGATGCTCCACGGTTAATGAGGTCTAGTTGACGTTTGTAAGATGAACCACCATAAACTGTTACAGTTCTAGCACCTAGGTTACGACCATACTTAAAAAGTTCATCTGAAACTTGAGTGGCAAGTTCACGAGTAGGTGTGATAACTAAAAGTCCAACACTCCCATCATGTTTGATGTTATTAAGTGCGGGAAGTCCAAAAGCAGCAGTTTTACCTGTACCAGTATGAGCTTGACCAACCATATCACGTCCAGCTAAAACTACTGGAATTGCTTGTTGTTGAATAGGACTTGGAGTTACAAATCCTGCATGTTTTACTGCTTGGAGTAAATCTTTGTTTAGACCTAAGTCATTAAAAGTTATAGAAACTTCTTCTTGTTGTTGTTCTGTGTTTTTTTGTGCATTTTCTTCTTGCATCATCTACCTTTTGTAAAGGGGATGACGCAAGTGAGCTTAGTTTTTACTAGCTTCTTGTGTTAGGACTGACATCGTCCCCTTGAAATATTTTGCGAATTATACCCAAAATATTTGAAAAGTTACTTGAAGTCTTATTATTTTAAATTTACTTAAGCTAAAATTGTGTAAAGAGGAAATACTTAAGAGTAGAGTTAATATCTAAAAATCATTGAACCTATTACACCCATTGTATCATGACTTAGTCCAAAACTAGTGTCATTGACTTTAGTGCTGAAGTCCATTTTAGTACTATTTAAGCCCATTGAAAACCCTAGGTAGTCATACAGCATATAATTCAAATCTATTTGTGTATCTACCATAGTTCCTTTAACCGTGGTAGAGAGGAAAAAATAATCTACATGATATTTTAAGGCTAAGCTCTTCGTAATATCATAGTTAAATCCTAAACCAAAAACAGGAAGTGGTGCTGGAACGTTAATATTAAAACCTTGAGAATGATTTGGGGTACCATCAGTATTGACTACTGCGCTCAAAGAAGTTTCAAATTTAGTGTAATGAATCCCTATTCGAGTTGTAAATTCAAATTTATTAGTTCTATATGCTGAGTATACATAAGTGAATTTATATATATATGTATTGAATATTAAACTAATATTTCCTCCAATGGTTCTATTGCCATCAAATTGGATTGGTTCAATTGTTCTTGTGTTTGAATTTTTAGTACGGTAATATGAAAATTCTAATTTATGTTTTTGATTAAACTCATACCCTAAATCAATTCTTAGCCCACTAGATTCTTCTTGTAAATCAAAGAGTTCTTGTAAATCAAGTGTCCCCCCAACACCATTTTGTTTAGCACGTATCTCTGTGTTTTGTTTTCCTATAAAATAAGCACCAATTTTTAAACTTATACTTGTATCAGTTTTTATAGACATAGGGTACTTAACCCCTTCATAATCTAGTTCAATTTCAGTTAATTTTGTTTCATTATTTTTAAAAGCATATTTAATGTTGATTTTACTTTGGTTTAAATTTTTTTGAAAGTTATAGGCCCGTTGTTTTGGCATATAAAAGTTTACTTTTTGAGAGAGGGATGTTTTAGAAGTTTTTATACGTCCAAAGAACATTTCAGTATCATTATCATAAGAAAGTTGGTCAAATTTAGGTATGCCATGTATTGTTGCTATTGCTTCGTTTCTAGCTTCTTTGAGGTCTTTATTTTCTTGTTGTACAAGGTAATCAGTAAGTATATTAATCTTTTCATTATTACTAATATCGGCAGATAAGATGTTGAGTAGAAATATGAAAATGAAAGATAAAATTCTCATTATTTTACCTCTGTTGGTATGAGTATTGGGACTATATTATTATTTATATTTATGCCTAGTCCAAGTTGAAAGTTAGTATTATTACCCCAAGCCCATAGGGTTCCATTTTCTTTGGTAGCTAAAGTGAAGTATTTACCAGCACTTATACTATACCAATCATTGTCAGTACCAACTTTGATAGGTGCATTTTGATTAATAGTATTATTAATTCCAAGTTGGCCAAATATATTGTTCCCCCAGCACCAAAGTTCATGAAGTGTATTAATGGCACATGTATGATTGTAACCAGCTGATAGTTTTGTCCAATTAGTGGAATTTGTATCTTCTTGTGTTGGAGAGTTTGTAGTTGTATTTGAAGCATCTCCTAGTTGTCCGGAATCATTTTTACCAAGGCTCCAAAGAGTTCCATTTTCTTTTAACATAACACTATGAAAGCCTCCAGCACTAAGCTTTGACCAAGTTGTAGTATTAGAATCTTCTTGGGTAGGTGTTAGTCGTCTTTTATAAAGTGTATCCCCTATTTGCCCATAGGTATTGTCACCCCAACCCCAAAGGGTGTTATCGTCCCTTAGTGCAATGGTGAAATTTTCTCCAGCACTTAGTTTTGTCCAGTTTGTATATTTGTAATACTCTTGTGTTGGTAAGATTTGAGAAGTTAAACTTAAATTACCTATTTGACCATTGTCATTATCTCCCCATGACCATAAAGTTCCATCATTTTTAATAAAAGATGTATGGTTATACCCTGAACTAATTGTTTTTAAGTTTGTCGAACTAGTGTCTGAAATACTTAAGGTTCCAATACTAAATAGAGTTTCATCAGATTTTATTATAGAAGATGAATTATATCCAGCTGAATAATCTTTGACATTTTCAAGACCTATTATTCCTAAGGGAATACTGCGGCTTGTAGAATCATCAAGTATTTGGTTGTTTGCATTTGACCCCCATATAAAAAGATCCCCCTCTATACTCTTAGCCATAGAATGAGAACTTCCGGCTTTTACACTTTGCCAAAAGTTTGATCTGCATGTATAAGTATGTGTATAGTCCCTATTTAATGTATTGCCTAGAATATCTGTTATGGAACTCTTAAGAGTGAGTTTATAAGCAATACTTGGAAGTAATGAACTTAAAGGTTTGATATATAAGTAGTTTTCTTTAGCATCAATTTCTAAGTTTATATTGAGACTATTATTAAGGTCTTGTAAGTAAATATTTGAACTATTGAGACTTTCTATGCTCATGTACGAACTAAACTTAACTGCAATATATGCTTTTTGGGCAAGGATCTCTTTTGGAGTTGAAGTTAGAATTTGAACCTTGTCATTTGATGTGATGCTAGGAATATTTGTTATATCCTCTGTGCCGTAACCTTTATCTTCACAAGCAGTTAAAAGAAGCAGGCTAATAAGTAAGATAATAAAAAACTTCACCTATATATCTCCATACATTAGTTTATAGTTAAGTCCAATACTCAAACAATAGCTAGTCATCTCATCAGCAACACCATCTATTGGATGTTCCCAATCAGTTTTTTTGTAATTTATGTTTATAAAGTATTCAAAATTATCATTCATATTAAGAGTCAAACCTGTACCTGTTCCAAGGGTGAAACCAGAACTTATAAAAGAAGATCTAGTGATTTTAGAACTTCCTAACTCTAAATTAAATGTAGGGTAAAGATTAAGCTTATTCTTTTTATAAATACTCCAATAAAACATGTTCTCTCGAAGACCAAAAAGTGAAGTGGTATAAGTTACATCTTTATTGATTATATTGTAAGAATAAGAGGCATATAATCTACTAGGTTGTGTATATTCATCATGCCAAAAAGTAAAATCTTTTCCAAGAAGGAGTTTAAAGTTTGTAGAGGAAAATTTTTCAGTTTTATTTCCAGAAAGATTATAAACTTTCTCTGAGTTAAAATCCCTAGCCAATTCAAAACCAAACATCAATATATTTTCTCTGTAATTATATGTTATATGATTCTTTGTATCATCTTCAAAGTGAATGTTTGTAGTGTTTCCATCTATATAAGCTTGTATGATTTTTTTACTCTTTGTATCAGAAAGAGTTGGGGTGTCTTTAGACCAACTATTTTCATTCGCTAGAGAATTTGTAAATAAAAATAGTAGCACAAGTGAAAAAAGTTTCAATTTTATCCTTTAATTAGGGTAGAATTATATCATGATAGACTTAAAAAAATGAGTTAGCAGGAATGTAAAATGGATATATATATAATTTTAGTTGGTGTCTTAGCTATAGTCTTAATAGTGTTGTTATATCTTTTATTGAAACAAAATACTGATTTAAAAAATGTAGAGATACAACTAGCTGTGCTTCAAACAAAATATGATGAAGAACTTAAAAACTCAGCTCAAAAGCTACAAACCCTTCATGATGCTAAGGAAACTCTCTCTTTAGAGTTTAAAAATCTTGCGAACAAAATATTTGAAGATAAATCAAAACAGTTTACATCTACTTCCAAAGAGCAGTTCGAATTATTACTCAAACCTTTTCGTGAACAAATTACAAATTTTTCTAAACAATCAAAAGAGCAGTTTAATGATGAACTTAAAGATAGAACACTTCTTAAAGATGAACTTGCTCGTCTTAAACAAATGAATGCACAGTTAAGTCAAGATGCTTTGAACTTAACAAATGCACTTAAGGGTGAAAGTAAGACACAAGGTAACTGGGGTGAAATTATTTTAGAGAGGATTTTAGAAGATTCAGGTTTAAAAGAGGGAAGGGAGTATGAACTTCAAGTAAATCTCAAATCTCAAGAGGGAAAACGATACTTACCAGATGTTATTGTGCATTTGCCTGAAGGCAGGGATATTATTATAGACTCTAAGGTTTCACTTACAGCGTATGAGCGTTTTGTAAACGAGGAGGATAGTTTTGCTAAAGAGGTCGCTTTAAAAGAGCATATTCTTAGCATCACTAAGCATATAAAAGAGTTGAGTGCAAAAAAATATGATAAATTAGAAGGGGTAAACACTCTTGATTTTGTTTTATTGTTTATGCCTATTGAAGGGGCTTTCCTTTTAGCCTTAGAGCAAGATGGAGAGTTCTTTAAAAAAGCATATGAGAGTAATATTTTAGTAGTGTCTCCATCTACTTTACTTGTAACTTTGCGAACAATAGAGCATATTTGGCGTACGCAACATCAACAAGATAATGCTCTAAAAATTGCTGATGAAGCAGAAGCTATGTATGATAAACTTAGTCTTTTTGTAGATGAGTTTATAAAAATAGGTGCACAAATAGATAAAACAAAAGAGAGTTATGATACAGCACTCAATCGTCTAAATACTGGTCGAGGAAATATTATAAAAAGAGCACAAAATGTAG
>Ga0256826_1002841_pt1 | contig 10484 bp, 7 predicted proteins | sample CV79metaG_FD_185975 | JGI IMG/M metagenome (GOLD analysis project Ga0256826, IMG submission 185975) | Hydrothermal vent microbial communities from East Pacific Rise, Pacific Ocean - CV79 | ecosystem: Environmental > Aquatic > Marine > Hydrothermal vents | place: Pacific Ocean: East Pacific Rise... | reverse complement strand
GGAAGATATACATGGCAACAGCATTTGAAGATATGACAAACAAAGACCTCAAAGAGGCTTGTGAAGATTTTGGTTTAGAGGTAAAGTCAGAGAACCCTAAGCGTCCAACTAAGGATGAGTATGTGGTAGTTCTTAACGCGTTCAAGATTGAGCAGGCTAAGATCAATGGTATTGATTTAGAAGAGCAAGCAGCTCTAGAAGCAGAAGGTGCGGCAGCTAAGAAAGACCCTACTTCTAAACGAAAACCTCAGAGTAAAGTTCAGTTAATGAAACTGGACCTGTTCCGTAAAGATAGAGTTATTGTACATGACCAGCAAGACAACCAGACTAAGGATGCTATGATTAGCATCTCTTGGGGTAACCGTCTAGTTGGTGGGCAGACTGATTGGATTGACCTTAGTGGCTCTCCTCAGTATATCCGTAGAGGTGCTATCCAGAATCTTAAGGATGCTACATGTACCCTTCAGACTAACAAAGGTAACGGTGGTGGTGTCCAGTATGAGACTAAATCACGTTTCATTGTAGTGCCTGTTGATGGCCTTACAGAGCCCGAGTTAGCTGAGTTAGCTAAGAAACAAGAAGCTAGAAACGCTAAGTTCTAGAGTTTTATAGTGGCCTCCTCGGAGGCTATTGTTAAGACTAATTATAAGGAGTTGCTATGGCATCATTAGATTTTAATAACGTTACAGACGGGACACTCAATGGTACAGGGTACTTTGATAAAGCAGTGCATACACTTAGGTTGCATATACAAGATGCCTTAGCTAACAATGAACTTACGCAAGAAGGAGCCGGTATTGTCTATACAGGTGTACTTCCAGGTATCTTTGAGCAAGCAGTTGCATTTGAAGTTCAAGATGTTAAGATTAAACTGGATAAGCTTCCCTCGGTACTAAAATAACCATTTATGGTATAATCCCTCACAAATTACATAACAATGCCTTAGTGCGCTCCTATGAGCCGCTGAGAGCTACATAAGGAATACGCATGGCCACAGCAGCAGACCATAGAATTATAATAGAGAAGGGTGCAGACTTCAAGATAAATGTACAGGTGTCAGAGAATGGTATTACTAATAAAGACTTGACAGGATTTACAGTTGAGATGGTTATTAAGTATGAGGATCCTCAGGGAGTTATTACAGAGCTAGACACTATTATAGGAGAGCTTGTAGAGGATGCTCCTGGATCAGGAACGTACCTTGATGGTAACATATCAGTTACGATAGATAAGGCTGTCACAGCTACGTATGCTACACGTATTACACCTCCAGTTAGCCCCTTTGCTACAGAGTACCATTACTTTTATAACATTGATATAAATGAAGGTGTGGTTACGGCTGACAAAGAGAACCTCAGAGTGCTTAGAGGTAAATGCGCAGTAAGGGTTTAGTATGCATGTTATTATTGATGATAAGATTACAGCTACTTTAGACCCTAAGGTAGTAGCTAATATTAAGACAGAGGCTTTCAAAGCTAGGGCAAGTGCTCATAAACAGACAGTTAGTGTAGATGATACTTACCAAGTAGTGCCGGCTTCTAAAAGGATTACAGCGGACTACGTAGTACCACAGTATATCTTAGATGATTTGAACACTAACCTGAATGACCTTAGAGCAGACTTATTACAAGAGATGGGTGCCAGAGATGTGGCAGTCATTGCCAATGCTAAGACCTATACAGATGAAGAAGACCAGCGAACACTTACTACAGTTAATGCAGAGTACATTAGTAATAGTGGTTTACCTGGTGAAGATAACGGGCCAGCATTTATACTTAAGACAGAGATAGCTGATTTAGACATTACTTATGATACTGGTAGTGGGGAGACTACTGCTAGCTTTCAGAATATGAATGATACTATAGTCGCTGTTGAGAATGCTCAGGCTGGTTACACAGAAAGCCTAGATATAGTAGTGAACCAGTACTCTGCGCTAGCTACAAGAACTACCACATTAGACGCAGGTGTTGCAGGTATATCAGCCTCTATAGTTGCTACTGATGGTGTCTCAGTAGGAGTGCCAATTAACTGGGACGGTATAGGGCCTCTATCTATAGGTATGTTGTACACCTTTTCAGGAGATTCCTTCGTAAGCCAGTTCTTGGGTGGTGCCTTAGGGCCTAACAGCAATGGATGGGTTAAGTATGTAGATACTGTATTCAGACAGGTAAGCACTTTAGCTCAAGACACAGGAACATCTCTAGCAGCCTTACAGTCACAGATAGACGGTAACATAGTTAGCTGGTTCTTGGACGGAGAGCCTGAATATGTTTCTACCGATTTCACAGCTGATCATACGTCTGGAAGTGGGACCCCTATATCTTTAACTTTTGGCACTACTATTGTCTGGGGAATTAACTTCAACGCAGCTTTTATGTATATTGGGTTTGATAGGACAGGCGCCTTAGACGCTATTAACGCATGGGAATGGATGAGATGGTACAAGGCTCCTGCTGCCCAATGGGGAATACTCCCTGACACACCTGTTAGTGAAGGTGACGGCTTCGTAGCTGACAAGACTGTACTACAGAATCATATAGGTGATTTATACTACGACAAGCTTACAGGTTCAGGGTACAGATTCGCATTCGAAGACATTACTGATGATACCCCTGATGAGGGTATTATATTCTCATGGATAGCTATTACAGATACAGACGTTACTAAAGCTTTAGCTGATGCGGCAAGGGCACAAGCTACTGCCGACGGTAAGCGAATAACATTTTATCAAGCTACTATACCTGTAGATAAGTTGGACGCTAATGGTGTCATGATCTACCTAGGTGACGGTGATATATGGATACCATCTGCAACTAATGGTATTTACAAAAAGGGCGAGGTGTACGTGTATGACAGTGCAGCTACGGATAAATGGCCTAAGGCTACTATATATACAGACGACCAGTACGCTAAGGATATTGAGAGTGGAGCTAATAAAATAGATCTAAGTAGACACCTTAATACTATAGGGTGGACTACTGATGCTGCTGTGGATACATTTATAACTACTGTGTATGCTACTGATAAATTAAATACAAACAACCAGTTAGACGGGGTGGCTACTAGCTACTTCCAATTCACAGAGCCCTACCCGGCTGAGGCTGGAGCTGCTACTAATAGTGGTGACACCTGGCTTGAAGCTGACATCACTTCTACTACAAGTATTGGTGCTGCAGACTTGTACAAGTTTGTGTTTGAGACGTACAAAGCGAGCGGTGAAGTGGATGTACCATCAACTTGGTTAAAAGTTACGGATACCGCTACAGTAGAGTCATTCAGAGGTGCCGCTTCAACTAAGGCTGCAGCAGATAGGAGTATACAGAACTTCACTTCTACCCCATTTGCACCTTACTACCCAGGCGACACTTGGATGCAAGGAGCTACAGAGGACATAAAGGTCTGCTCAGAGAAGTTACTTGAAGGGGCTTTCAATAGTAGTCACTGGATACTAGCTAGTAAGTATGTAGACGAGAAACAAGCAAGGGCTGTTAGTAAGCTCATTACAGCACCTTTCTTCGAGGCTGATGGCGTTTTACCTGTACCTGATCCAGCAGGGCGTGAGGGTGATATATGGACTGCTGATGATGTGTTTTATGATGTTAATCGCAACTACCCTCAAGTCAAGGTCTACAAGACCGGAGCCTGGTCCACTATTGCTACTTTTCAAGAAGCACAGAGCTTAGATATACAGTGGTCTGGTGGCTCAAGCAAGCTGCTTAGAGGCCCAGATGGCTCTATCACGGGCTGGAGTTTTGGAGCTGGTAGTGGGGTTAGTAATGACTTCGTTATCAATGCTGATAGGTTCATGGTTAGTGATGGTACTAATAGTGCTAACGCTGCGTTAACTGTAGATATGTCTAGCGGTACACCAGTCACCACATTTAATGGTAAGGTTAACTTCACTAATACCGATATGGCATTGTACACCAACGCTGTAGTGATATCCCCAGTAGGACTAGGGCACTTGCGCTCCGAAGACCCTAATCTGCAGCCTTTTAACTCCACTTTGGTAGATGTTACAGACGGTGCAGTTAATCCTACTTGTATAGAGCTAGTGGCTACAGTAGACCAGTTTATCTTTATATATAGTGATGACCCAGGTAATAGGAACTTTATACCTTTGAAAACAGGTGATACGGTTACCTGTAGTATATACGTTAAGTCATCTAATCCATACCTAAAGATTAGTATACAGTTTGACGATGGCTCCTACCATACAACGGATGAGCCGCTTGTTGTAAACGAGTGGACTAGGATTAGTACGACAGTCACAGTTCCTGCAGGCATAGAGGGATGCTTAGTACATTTACAGAATGGACAGTCAGCTGTTGCTGGTGACACCTGGAGACTCGATGGCGGTATGGTAGAGATTAGTAGCACTCCTTCTACCTATACATCCTCTTCAATAGGTGTAGCGAATGTTGACATGTCTAATGTTACTACTATTGATGGTGGTAAGATTACTACTGGCACATTACATGCTGAGACTATTATAGCCGGTGGTTCTATATCAGCACCCTCTATAACAGGAGGTAGTATAGAGGGCGTAAATATAACAGGTGCTGTTATTAAAGCCAGCTGGATAGATTATTCCTCAGTGGGGGCACTTACGGATTGGAAGTACTATGGCCCTGGGTTACTGCCTCCGAGCACAGCTAACTTCGCTTTTGATAATTACGGTAATATAGTAGTTACCGATGTGGGGAGCGGGGCAAGCGACCTAGGTTTTTACAGGTTACCTTCTGTAACACCGTTACTTATACCTGGCTTCTACCGAGTTATAGAGTTAGCCGATGTACAGGCTCCTAATAGCTCAGCCAGTTTACCTAATGGAGCACTACCAGTATATGCCTACGACTCATACGAGCTGGATGTAGCCAGTAGTCGCTCACTTAAATCTAACACACTAATGTCTGTTGAGGGTATACCGTTAGGTGAAACACATTACTTGTATAGAGGACAAAACTCTATATATGACCATAATTCTGATTATAATAGTAATACTTCCACTGCGTTACTGAATATATTTGGCACTGATGTAGAGTTATACGCTAAAGGTATAGAGGGTGGTACGTGTAGTGGATGGATAAAAGTTAATGGTACTACTGTAAAGTCCTTCTCTGTACATGAAACCAGTACTTCTATTTCATACGATATAGATATAAAAGGTACTGTATACACACTTACCAGTGGTGCTGACGGTTTTACAGGCTCTGGTGCTGAAGTATCTGTAAGGCTAGAAATACCTGTAGATGGCCTTATCCACGTGGATGACTATACTTCGGCAGATGGGTCGTACACATTAGTCAGTAACAATATGTCATGGGATGGCGGTGAGTACCTTCAGGGGTTAAACTTTTATGTACATTTTCCGACAGTATCAATACTGAATGTATAACTAATGTGGTTAAAGGTGGCTTGAAAGTACCAGTAGTTTACGTAAAGGTGAAAGGCACTCTTACCTCGACTATCTGTGAGTTCATCCAGTAAGTACGCTATAATAACACCAATTAAAATTTAAAGGATTATAATGCCTATTACAGTTATACCAAGTACGGAAATAAACAAACAAGAGTTCAGTGAACTTGTAGTTGATTTACTAGAAGACTTCGTCCATGGGGACAGCTCTCCATTTAAAGACGTCAAGTCTATATTAGAGGATTACCTAGATACAGCTACTGATCTCGACCCTACACAGAAAGCAGGGATATTTGCTGATTGGCTCAAAGGTTCTTATGATAGTATCAATAAGGATGCTATGAGTACTGCAGTTGATATCTTAAAGACTAATTCACAGCTAAGCATCGAGAGATACGGAGCACAGAGTGGTTACAACTTACAGGTAGCTCAAGAAGAGAAGGTGCGAGCAGAGATCGCTTTACTTAGCAAAGAAGATGCTATTAAGGACGTAGAGATTGCGTTGGCAGGGCAGAAACTTGTTAATGAAAAAGCAGCGTACTTACTTGAGATGGCTAAGTTGAAGAAGCAGTTTGGTTATGGTAACTCTACACTTGATGCAGCACTTGATCTCAACCTTGGTGCTAGTACTAACGATGGTGCTATCGATAGACAGATAGACGGATACACTAAGCTTAACTACAAAGACATGCTTAAGACTCTTGACGAGAAAGCAGCACTAATGCAGAATGCTAAGGTTGGAGAGACTGTATATGAGAAGGCCGCTAGGATTGAGCTATTGTTTGAAGTATCAAGACTGAGTGGTACCACTACAGGACTTAACTATACTCTTATTGATGGGACTACTAAGTATACATATGAACCTAACTCAACTCCTTTTGGTGGTAAGTGGTCACCTGATTTGCCAGCATAGTATGAGCAGCTCACCAGACCTTCAACCTTGGACATATAAGTTTGGATATAGTTATTATGATAACTTCTTAGCTAACAGGAAACAGCAGTTTGCTACGTCTGGTGACTTCTATAGTATGTGGGAAGGAGGATGGAATGCGATTGATTCTACTAAGGTTATTAGTGATGGATTTGGCCCTGCTGTTAGTGTTAATAATGGGATTCAAGTAGCAGGGTACGTACAGAAGACATTTAACGGGGATATGCCAGAGTGTCTGACAGATAAGTTAGCTAATGCCTTAAAGGATGCTGCTGCGTTTCTTAATGATCTTGTTAATGCTGCTTTTGATGCTATCTCAGGATTCTTTAGTGACCTATTCGGGTCGTTCATATGTACTGCCACTCTGGAAGTAGTAGGGCATGAGTGTGGTATCAAGTTATTAGGTAAGCTTAAAGAGTATAGGGATATACGCATGGAAGACAGTGAGATCAGGGACATGTATAGACACTATACTGTTCTGGGTCCGAGGATCGTCAGGTTTATAGCTGATGATGATGACAGTGCTGTTGTTTACAAGTACTTATACGCTGAGTATATCTCTAAGATAGTTATACTTATAGAAGAGAAAGAGGACTACAAAGTACTAGAGGTTTACTTTCAAATGGTTACAGATATGGTTAATAGGTATGATATACCGGTTAGTAGGAGGTTTACGGAATGGCAAAAGAACTGGATGTAATAGGTGGTAACGATCCTTACCTGGCTGCTAGACTTAAAGGGTACGACTTCGATGAGCTTACAAGCACATCACAACTACTTATACCTACTATCTCCTGGCTCAAGTCGCTAGGGTTTGATAAAGGGGTATCAGAGGATGTTATTACCTTAAGAGCAGGTGTGCCATATCTAGGTTCAGATGTTAAGGTTGATGCTGATGCTATTTACACAGGTAATGGAGATATATTCATGCTTGTTAGAAGTCTAGGGCTAGACGTATTTAAAGTCACAGTTAACAATGAAGATGCTTCCCAAGCACCTGGTAATAGGATGGACTCTTACACATACAAGTCCAAGGTTATTCACCAGATCTTTGGCAAGTATTTTATTAACGGAGTAGATAACAGGTCAGGGTTTGCTTATCTTGATAGTGAGGATACAGGGCTCAGTGCGTTAGCAAGTGTGCCAGTCAGATACGCAGGAGTTGTGCAGAACACCCCAGCAGAGCACTTTGGCGTGCCTAGCTATGTTATAGAGTGCCTTACGTACCTCGTACAGAATCCTAGGCTATTTGTTATTGTAGGCACCGATAAGACGTTTAAGCGTGGTGATCTAATTCACTTCAATGCTGCTAAGTTTTACGACAGGCTTGTAGAGACACAGGCTTACATTGACGTTAAGCTAGAGTCCTTTCCTGGAAATGAGCCACCTACGTTTGAAGAGACTGTTATACAGAAAGTATTTGAGGCCACAGGTATGGATAGTGCCTTTAGCGATCTAGAGTATGGAGGACTTATTGACGGTCTACGAGTGCTGCTAAGGGTTCCTGCTAGTAGAGATAAACAAGACGTTCTAGAGAGACTATTAGGTGAGGAAGAAGACTTCAATAGTATCTTCAAAGAAGAGTGGGTTACAATGTCAGAGGATGATGCCACAGCTAGCGCTAAGGACCTCGATCTTGCAGACCCTTATGATGAGAACCTAAATGGCTTTAAGATCGGTGATGTTGGGGGTGGTAAGTGGGGGTGTAGAAGAGTTGTAATGGTAGAAGATCCTAATAGCAACACCACCCCCCCTACCTATATAGAGGAAGTAACCTATAGACATTGGATGATATCTGATGTGTGGTTGAACGGGTTAACAGCTGAGCGTTTGGCTATAGTGTTCTGGGAAGGACTGGATATGGTTAGTGATATAGCCACACCATGCCCTAACGACCAGATATTGACTATAGTTTTAATCATTGTGATGACAATTATCACCGTCATTTCTCTAGGGTCTACAGCGGCTGCGCAGTCTTCTGCAACCACAGTTCTGGTTGCACAGGCTATTGCTATTACTAGTGCTATTATTAGTATAGGTGTAACTGTAGGAGCTATTGATCCTGAAGCAGGAGGGGTTGCCCTATCAATCCTCGGAGTGGTATCTCTATTCACACTTAACTTCTCGTCTTTATTAACATTATCGCTAGAGTCAATTAATACAGTTGTACAGATAGTATCAGCAGGGTTTCAGTTAGCTGATGCGATAGAGAACTACCAGTATCAGAAAGAGGTTGACGACTTACAGGATGAGATTGCTGCTTTTGAAGAACAGAATGCAGAGTTCTATGAGAGTTCGATTAGAATGGAGTTAGGTGGTTACCAGAATATGCATATCAGCAATGGGGCTGAGATGGATTACGAGCACTACCTTAAAGACACGTATGATAAGTTTAGTCCCAATAGGGGCTTAGGATTTGCCTCTTAAGGCAGGGTGAAGCTGTATTGTTATACAGTTACACAATTATAATTTAAAGGATTAATATGGGCACATCAGACACACAGATTAAGATTTACGCAAACCAGCACAAGATACCTGTTAATGAGGCTAGGATTAGTCTAAACTCTATGAATGGAGCACAGTACAATAAAGCTATAGCAGGACTGAACGGTAAATCAGGAACAGGGACATTAGGATTAAATTCTTCATCATTAGACCCTTTTGCAGTTCCTACAGGATTGCCTTCTATTACTAGGCAGACAGACGTAGGGCTTAATATTCCTTCTACTACATACCCTGGAGCTAGTGCAGGTGAGGCTACATTTAATCCTTCTGTAGGTGCAGTTAGCACTACTTATGATCCTTCAGGGTTAAAGCTAGATACAGGGAATATAGATACATCTGTTGGGCCTCTTGCCAGTAATAATGGCTATAATAGCAACCAGTTAGGTAGTGGGCTTGGCAGTGTTAATGGGCCTACTAACTACGCGTTGGCTGATGAAGGGTTTGTGTCTAGCCTTGCTGATGATGGGTACGATATTAACTCTCTGTCTCAGACAGATGTGCTCGATAAGTATAAGGGGTATAATGATACTTCATCTAACATCTTCGGTAATGGTGAAGGTCAGATAGGCTTTAACACAGGCACTCTCGGTGCTGTTACAGGACTAGGTCAACTAGGGCTAGGAATAGCACAGTACTACGACGGTAAGGAGCTCAGAGACGAGCAGCTTACGTCACTTAAGCAAAATAGAGAGTTTGCAGCTGATGATAAGCTAGTTAATGATAACTACAGAGCTGGGTACGGGGCGTAATTATGGCTAATTTTAACAGTAACCAAGTTAGTGTAGGAAATACACCAGATCCAGCAGCAGGGCTACAGCGAGCGCTAGCCGGTATTAGTAATCAGATACAGACACGTAGGGCACATAATGACAAAGTTGCAGCAGCAGAGATAGTTCGTAATGACATGCTTGCACAGAGAGATGTAGAGAACAATAGAGCAGCCCAAAATAGGACTGACAAGTTGTCTCAATGGGAGGTTGCTAACGGAGTTGCGGATGCCGCTTTCCAAGAAAGAGTGCGAGGTAACATAGCTAGAGAGGCACAGTCTGCACTAAACCATAAAGATGCACAGGGGCAGATTACTCGTAATAACACTATCCAGGACAGCAATTTATTTGCAGCTTCACTAGACCCTACGGTTGCATTGGTAGGCACAAATGAAGATGTTAATGCCACAGAGGCCAGGACTCAAGCTATTGCAGGGCTAAAGGCACAAGCCGAACTGGATCGAAAGAATATACCTGCAGCAGTTCCGAATGACGCTAATTACTTTGAAGATTACGATAATATTCAAAACCTTATTAAGACTTCTAAAGAGTACAAGCCAAGAGTTGCTTCATCTGTAAGAACTCCTACTGCGGATGCATTGGTTGCACAGCAGGGGCTAGATGCTATGGGAATCAGTGAAGGTAACCTACCAGCTAGGTTTAATAACTATGAGGCTAGGAGTAAGCAGAGAGGCATTAACACTGCTACTAGGAATGCTAACTTAACTAACATAGATAGACAACTACAGTCTGCACTTACACAGGTGGATGGTATTAGAGGTTCTCAAGGAAAGGCGCTAAGTGTGCCAGAGTACAGAACATCACTTACTACTCAGTTCTCTAATCAATTGCCTAAACATCCA
>Ga0256826_1002839_pt1 | contig 10486 bp, 11 predicted proteins | sample CV79metaG_FD_185975 | JGI IMG/M metagenome (GOLD analysis project Ga0256826, IMG submission 185975) | Hydrothermal vent microbial communities from East Pacific Rise, Pacific Ocean - CV79 | ecosystem: Environmental > Aquatic > Marine > Hydrothermal vents | place: Pacific Ocean: East Pacific Rise... | reverse complement strand
CCCACCAAATCTTGAAACCACATCATAATGATTACTACTTGTACGAAGAATCTCAGCTAAATTAACAATAGCTTTATCACCATTATCATGACCATAAGTATCATTAATATTTTTAAAGTGATCTATATCTACCATTGCTATAGCAAAACTCTCACCCTCTGCAACTGCTGTATCAAAATAGCCTTGTACATTGTTGAAAAAATATCTACGATTATATAAACCTGTTAAAAAATCTCTATTTGCAGAATTTGTAATGATTTGGATATTTTCAAGTGCTTCTATTGAGTTATTGACTCTACATGAGAATTCCTCTTTTGAGAAAGGCTTTTTGATGTAGTCATTTGCACCCTCTTTTAAAAAAAGTGCATTTATCTCTTCATCAACATTTGAAGATATTGCAATAATGCTTAACTCATTTTTAGTATGCTTTTCTCTAATTGCTGCTGTAAGTTCGATACCATCCATTACAGGCATATTATAATCTGTTAGAACTAAAGATAATTCTATATTTGTGTTTATTAGGTTTAGGGCTTCTTCACCATGAGCTACTGTTATAACTTTATAGAAAAGATTTTCAAGCATTTTTTTCATCTGTTTTCTAAAAACCATAGAATCATCTACAACAAGAATTGTATGTTTTTTATTTTTTTCTAAACGATTAATAGTGTTTATGATGTAATTTACATCATTGATGCCACCCTTATTGATATAATCAATAATATTTTTTGATAATAGTGTTTTTCTTAAACTTTTATCTATATTTGCACTTAAAACAATTACATGATTTTCTTTTTCTATCGCATAGTCAACAACTTCTCCATTTGGAGCATCTGGAAGATTTAAGTCAGTTAAAACTAAAAAATATTTATACATTTTTAAAAATAATTTAGCTTCTTGTAGGCTGTATGCAACATCAACTTCAATATTGATTTCAGATTTAATCTTCTTTGAAATGAGCTTTGCTAAAGTTTTATTATCTTCTATAATCAATATCTTTTGCATAATTAAAAATCCTAATTAAATTTTTTTGTATTATAGTATAATTTTACATATGAATAATTTAAAGACTATTGCTTTTGAGCTACAAAATAAACAAAATATCTTTTTAACGGGTGGTGCTGGTGTTGGTAAGACAACAATAACTAAAGAGATTATAAAACATTTTCAAGATGAAGCAAAAAAAGTAGCAAAACTTGCTTCTACTGGGATGGCTGCAACACTTATAGAGGGGCAAACTCTTCATAGCTTTTTAGATTTGGGAATTGCATCAAACATAGAAGAATTAGAAAAAAATGCAAAATTTGAAATAAAGAAAAAAGTTAAAAAATTACTATCTTCAATGGATTTAATAGTTATAGATGAAATCTCTATGGTTAGTGATACTTTGCTTGAAATGATACAACTAAGGCTTGATCAAGCTGGATTTTCAGGAGTCTTACTTGTAGTTGGTGATTTTTTACAACTACCACCCGTAGTTCGTGGATATGGGGAAGTGAAGTTTGCTTTTGAGTCAAAATCTTGGCAGAAATTTAATTTTAAAATGATAGAGTTAACTCATATTTATAGGACTGATGATGAAAAATTCATAGGGCTTTTAAAAAATATAAGAGATGGTTTTGTGGATGAGGGTGTACATAATCATCTAAATGAATATATAAAACCATTGCCTGAAGACAAAAGTGAATTTACCTTTCTTTTTGGGAAAAATAACTCAGCTGCTTTTCATAATAAGCAACAATTAGAGTTTATAGATAGTGAGCTTTTTACAAAAGAAGCCCAAATTATTAAGCATCAAAAATCAACAAAAGATTTAGAAATAGAGCGTTACATGAATGATGCACGAATAGAAAAAGAGTTAGAATTAAAGATAAATGCACCAGTTCTTTTTACTAGAAATGCTTGGAACTATTTCAATGGTGAGCGTGGAATTGTTGTGAATGTTGATAACTCTTTTGTCTATGTTCAAAAATCTGATGGAGTTGTTGTAAAGTTAGAGCCAATATCTCAAAGTAAAAGTAAATGGAGTGAAAAAACAATAGATGGAAAAAAAGAGATGGTTGAAGAAAATATTTTTTCAATTTTTCAATATCCAATTAAACTTGCCTTTGCTATTACAATCCACAAATCTCAAGGAATGAGTATAGAAGATTTAATAATTCAAACAAATGAAATTTTTGCTCCTAGTCAGTTTTATGTAGCTATCTCAAGAAGCTCAAATCCTAAGCGTTTAAATCTTATTGCACCATCATGTCAGTGGCGAGAGATAGTATTTGTCAATTCTAAGGCATTGAACTTTGTAAAGACGCAAATTTGTTAAAAAATATAGATAGGGGAGTTTTGTATATGCTCATTGGAGCATTGATTTCTGCTTTAAATGGTGCTTTAACAAAGATACTCTCTCATGATATGTCAGCTTTAGAGATAGTTTTCTTTCGCAATATATTTGGTGTTGTTTTAATTATATATGCCCTTAAACATACTCTTCCCACGCTAAATGGTGGTAAGTTCTATATGCTACTTCAGCGTGGAACATTGGGTTTTATGGCTATGATATTATTTTTTTATACAGTAACTGTAATACCTTTAGGTGAAGCAATAACTCTAAATAAAACTTCACCTTTATTTGTAGCTATTTTAGCTTATTATTTACTAGGTGAACAGCTCAGTAAAAGAACAGCTTTTGCACTCTTTATAGGTTTTTTAGGAGTGGTTTTTATAGTAAAACCTTTTGGAATCAGTGCTTCTTATGAGCATTTTTTAGGAGTATTGGGTGGTTTTTTTGCAGCTTCGGCATATACAACTATTAAAAAAATAAAAGATATTTATGATTCAAGAATTATTGTTTTATCTTTTGTGGGGGTTGGTACAGTTTTACCAGCCATATTATTTTTAACAGCCCCTTACATAGAAGCACCAGAAGCATTAGGGTTTTTATTTCCAGAGTTTATTATGCCAAATACTTTTTATATTTGGTTTTTAATAATTTTTATGGCAATTATTTCAACACTCTCCCAATGGCTACTTACAAAAGCATACTCCCATTCAAACTTAAGTATTATAGGGGTTATTAGTTATACAAATATACCATTTGCTGTAGGTTTTGGCTGGATGTTGGGTGATAGTTTTCCTGATACTCTAACATGGATGGGAATTGCTTTAATTATCTTAGGTGGTTTTTTAGTTGGAATTAAAAAGAAGTAAAGTAGCTAAAGAGGAAGCAACGCAGAAAATGCGTCACTATTTTTACTCTATGATTATAAATCACCCTCATGTTTTGCTAAGTAATCAGCAACACCATCAGCGTCTGCTTTCATACCCTCATCACCTTTTACCCAACCAGCTGGACAAACTTCACCAAACTCATCAGTAAATTGTTGAGCATCAATCATTCTTAACATCTCATCAACATTTCTTCCAAGTGGTAAGTCATTTACAACTGCATGACGAACAATACCGTTTGCATCGATTAGAAATGATCCACGAAGTGCAACTGAATCACCTAAAAGTACATCATAATCACGAGCAATATTTTTAGTTAAATCTGCAACTAATGGAAAATTAATACGTCCAATTCCACCTTTATTTACTGGAGTTTCTCTCCATGCAAAGTGAGAAAATTGAGAATCAACAGATACACCAATAACATTTACACCACGTTTTTTAAACTCATCATTTCTGTGAGAAAAAGCAATAATTTCTGATGGACAAACGAAAGTAAAATCTAGTGGATAGAAAAAGATTACTGTACCTTTTTCACCAAAATTTTCTGATAATTTGAAATCTTCAACGATTGAACCATCCGCTAAAACTGTAGTTGCTGTAAAATCTGGAGCTGGGTTTGTTACTAACATATAAATGTCCTTTAAATTTTATTTGTGAAATTTTAACCAAATTATTATTAATAAATATCAAACAAATTTAGAACTTTATTTGACTTAAGAAATGATAAATATTTCACTTTAATCAGTTTTTTAGTAGAATTTAACTATAATCCATTACTTTTATAAAAACTAAGGAAATACCATTATGGATTTAAAATTCGCAAGAACAGATGTTGCAAGTAAACCAAAAAAAGTAGATGTAGCTAAGATGGAAGCTAGTGTAGAAAAAGATGAAAGTGTAATTTTTTATTTTGATAAAGATAACTCTCATAAAGATTTACTTTCTCTTCAAGATCATTTTGAAGCACAAGGTAAAAGCTTCTACATGAGCGAAGTTAAGTACGGTCTTTCTGATGGTGAGTATATGTACCAAGTTCACATTATCAAGTAGAGATTTCCTTTGAAAAAACTTTTTATTGAAACTCTTGGTTGTGCTATGAACTCTCGTGATTCTGAGCATATGATAGCTCAACTAACAGAAAAAGAGGGCTACGAAACAACTGATGATATGCCATCGGCTGATTTAATTATTATTAATACCTGTTCAGTTAGAGAAAAACCTGTTGCAAAACTTTTCTCAGAGCTTGGAGTATTTAATAAAAAGAAAAAAGATGGTGCTAAGATAGGTGTTTGTGGTTGTACAGCCTCACACTTAGGTGAAGAGATAATCAAACGCGCCCCTTATGTATCTTTTGTTCTAGGTGCTAGAAATGTATCTAGAATTACAGAAGTACTTCATAAACATCGTGCAGTTGAAGTAGATATTAACTATGATGAGAGTGAGTTTGCTTTTGATGATTTTCGTACATCTCCATATAAAGCTTTCATAAATATTTCTATTGGTTGTGATAAGGCTTGTACTTATTGTATAGTTCCAAAAACTCGTGGAGATGAGATAAGCATACCTGATGAACTTATTATTCGTGAAGCAAAAAGAGCTGTAGAAGCTGGAGCTAAAGAAGTTTTCTTACTTGGTCAAAATGTTAACAATTATGGTCGCCGTTTTTCAGGTGAGCATGAAAAAGTTAATTTTTCTGAGCTTTTAAGAAGATTAAGTAAAATACAAAATTTAGAACGTATCCGTTTTACTTCACCACACCCTTTTCACATGGATGATGAGTTTATAGAAGAATTTGCAAATAACCCTAAAATCTGTAAAAGTATGCATATGCCACTTCAAAGTGGAAGTACAAAAGTACTTCGTGAAATGAAGCGTGGGTACTCTAAAGAGTGGTTTTTAGATCGTGTAGCAAAACTTCGTAAAGAGTGTCCAGAAGTTAGTATAAGTACAGATATTATTGTAGCTTTTCCTGGTGAGAGTGCTGAAGATTTTGAAGATACTCTTGATGTAATGAAACAAGTTAGATTTGATCAAATTTTTTCATTTAAGTACTCATCTCGTCCAGAAACAGAAGCCGAACATTTTACAAATGTGGTTGATGAGGATGTGGCATCTGCAAGATTAACACAACTTCAAAATTTGCATACAGATATACTCGATGAAATCAATGCAACCAGTTTAGGCAAAACTTATAGAGTTTATTTTGAAGATTTAAATCGTGATTATTTTGTAAGTGGTAGGACTGATAATAACATTGTAGTAAAGGTTAAAGGTTCTGATGAACTTTTAGGAAAATTTGCTGATGTTAAGATAACACAAATTGGTAGGACTATTTTAACAGGCGAGATTATAAACTAGCCTCATGAAGTATATTTTTCGCTCACTTACACTTGCTATTGTTCCATTTTTTGCGTCACTTATTATGCGTATTTTATACAATACAAACAAACAAGAGTTTCATGCACCAGAGAATATTGCTGATGAACCTACTATTTTTGCTTGTTGGCATGGTGAACTCATCATGCTTCCTTACATTTACAAACGATACCGTAAAATACCTCATGGAAAAGTATTGATAAGTGATCATTTTGATGGTCTTTTAATATCTAAAACCATAAAATATTTTGGTTTTGGAACAATTGCTGGCAGTTCAAACCGTAATGCAGCTAGAGTACTAATCCAAGCTATACGAACATTAAAAGATGGTTACGATATTGGGATTACTCCAGATGGTCCTAAGGGTCCAATGCATACTGTTTCTGATGGTATTGTTGTAATGGCACAAAAAACTAAAGCTAAGATAGTTTTAATTGAGATTAAACCTACTAAATTTTGGCGATTGAAGTCATGGGATGATTTTACAATTCCTAAGCCTTTTGGTAAGATTAATTTTTACGCTACTCAACCCATAGATGTTTCAGGTATGGATTTACAAGAAGCAAAAGAGCTTGTACGAAAAGGTTTATCAACACATGAAAGCTAAAACTACTATAGTACTTTTTGCCCTGTTTACATTGTTGTCTATGGCTATATACTTTTTAATAAATCCATCTTATGAAAAAAGCATAAAAGCAAAATATTATTTTGAAGTAGGAAACTACAAAGAAGCGTACACTCTCGCTCAAGAATCTTTTTCTTTAGATGTTTACAATCGTATGGCATCTACAATTATGGCTCAATCAAAAACAGCTTTAAAATACTTCAACTATAATGAAATGGCTAGAAAATATACGCAAGATATAGATGAGATTGCTCTTCATGAAGATATTTCTAATGCCGATAGAGCAAAAATAAGAATGATTTGTGAGATAATGCTTAGTTCATATACTAAGTTAGCTCCAAGTGTAATAACTGATATAAAACTTGTTAATGAAAGTTCTGTGTACAATAAAAAATTTGAGAAGTTACTTGAAAAAGTTAATAGACAAAAATAAAAAAGAGTTTTTAAAATATTTAGAAAATATAAGAGGTTATTCTGATTTAACCATAAAATCTTATGATGAGTCACTAACAGAAGCATTTAGATATATTGAGATAATTAAAGAAGATGATAATATTGTCTTAAATCTAATGCCATATCGCATAAAAATTGCACATCTTAATTCCAAAACAATTAGTAAAAAATTAAGTGCTATTCGCTCATTTACTCAATACTTAAATGACAATGAGATAAGTATAATCTTAAAAGCTGACGATAGCATAAAAGTTGCTTCAACACTTCCAAAACCAATAAGTCACAAATATATTGTAGAAGCTTTAAGCTATTGTGAACTAAAAGATAAATTAATTGTAACTTTACTATACACTTTGGGATTAAGGATTTCAGAACTAGCTTCTTTGGAGTTAAAAGATATCTCAAGTGAGTGGATTAGGGTTATTGGTAAGGGAAATAAACATAGAGATATTCCACTTTTAAGTAAAACAAAGCTACTTATTGATGAATATTTAAGAGATGGTGAACAAAAAAAGTTTATTTTTGAGAAAAATGACCAAAAATTAAGCGAAAATAGTCTAAGATATATCGTTACTAAAGTCTTTAGAAGAGTTGGTTTAAAGGTTACACCACATCAACTTCGTCATTCTTATGCATCTGAGCTACTAAATAGCAATGCACCAATAAGTGATGTAAGTGAATTGTTGGGACACTCATCTATGGCAACAACACAAATTTATACAAAATTAGGTAGTGCATTGAAACAGCAAAATTATAATAATGCTCATCCACTTAGTGGAGTAGATAAGTAATGATAAATAAAATTTTAGAGACTTTGTATAGTAAAGTTTTTATAAATATTATTGTTGGTGATTCAAAAACTACTGTATATGCTCAAGTACACTCTAAAAATAAAGTTTTAGATTCCAACACAGAAGAGTTTAAAACTATTTCAACTAGTCCAAAAATGTTAACTTTTATAAACTCTTATACTTCACAATCTCCATATCATTATATTAGTATTTTAGATAAGTCCTTAAATCAAGGGGCAGTTCCAAGCTGTAAAGAGATTAAAAAGTTCATAAAAGATGCTGATTTAAAAACTATTTGTATCTCAAATGAATGGTCTTTGTATACTCATGAAGAAGATATAAAAACATTAAGATATGAGTACAAAGAGATAGGTTTAGATTTTATTTTCTCACCATTTAAAATATTAACAAGCTTTTTTAAAGATAAAATAGATTCTACTTTAGCAATTTTTTTACTAGTTCAAGATGTAAGTATGTCATTGTGTATATTTGATAATTCTAAGATGCTTTATGCTCAGTATTTAGACATGAGTACATTTGAGGAGGAAGAAGACTTAATAATGGATTCTATCCTTGATGAAGACGATGATGATATTTTAGAGATGCAAGATGTGAATTTGGATGATTTAGATGCAGATATGGATTCACTAGAAGATTTTGCAGATATAGAAGATCTTGATAGTGGTTTAGATATAGATGAATTTTCAGAAGCACAAGAGATAGAGGATATAGTTGAAGATAAAGCCCTAGATATAGAAAATATAAATGATGATTATAAACGTTTTATTGCTATTCAAGATTCTATTAGTAGATTTTATAAAGATGATAAATATGAAAGTGAATTTTTAGAGCATATATATATTGCAGATAGTGCTGATGTGAGTAATGATTTGAAAAAGTATCTAAAAGAAGAGATGTTTTTAAATGTAGTTATTCGTAGAATAGGACTTGAAGAAGAGTTATGTGATATGGCAAAGGCTGAACTAAAATGAAATACAGCTATATAAAACCTAGAAAAAAAACAGCACTTACAAAAGATATGCAACTGCTCTTTACATTTTTTGGAGCGAGTATTTTTATGCTTGTTTTAACGTATTCATTTTTAGTATTTAAAGATTATAGATTTGATCAAAGAGAACAAGAAATTGTACAAGAAAAGAAAGATTTAAACCAAGATATCAATAATATGAAAGATAAAATCACTCTCATAGAGAAACAAAATATGCTATCTCAAAGAGTTTTTACTAAAAATACAGTTTTAAAAGACAGCATCAGCAATCTATTTGATTTAGTCCCTAGTCGTATTACTTTATCTCAAGCAAAAATTATGGAAAATTCTCTTACACTTTATGGAATCACACCAAATAAAGATATATATAACTTTATGCTTCAAGCACCACTTCGTTCTATATTTAACAGAAGTTATAGTAGTTTTTATCCACAAAAAAATGGTTGGTATAGTTTTGTATCGACAAATTTTATAGATGAGGAGAGTATTTTAGATGAAAATAAGTAGACAAAATATTTATCTTTTAGCACTATCTGTATTTTTACTCATTTTTGTGTTAATTTTTTCATTTATGTTACTTATTCCAACGGGTAAAGAGTACAGAATTAAAAGAGCTGAGTTAAAAAAAGAAAATAAAAAACTTAGACAATTAAGTGATTTTGCTAACGATACTTCAACAATATTGCAAGATTTACAAAATGAAAATAGACACATAATAACAGCTTTTTCTACACCTTTTATTGCAGATAGATTTCAAAAACAACATAGAAAGTTTTTTTCATCATTAAAATTATCTAAAATAAGTAAACAAGAAAATGATGATGTATTTAGTGTTTATGAGGTAAATACAACTTCAGAAATCTCATCACCAAAAAGTTTTTATAAATTTTTAGATGCAGTAAATAAAAGTGATTGGATAATAGCTATAAATTTCCCAATTATTTTTAAAAGAGATTCAGAGTTAATTCACTCATCTTTTACTATGAAAGTTTACAATAACGATAAAAGTAAAAAAGAAGAAAAGCCTAAAGAAGACTCAAATACTACTAAATAACTCTTTTAGTTTTAAAAAAGAGTTTTGATATTTGTAAAAATATTGACGAAGTTTAGGCTCTATTTTTAAAATTCTCATCTTCTCTTTGAACTCTTTACTCATATTAAGCTCATTTATAAATGGTGTTATAAATACAAATTTATCATTTTGATTTATGACAAATTTTCTTCCAACAACTAAGGTGGAGTTATGTTTTAATAACGCTCGCTCATGAGAACTAAGCATATATAGTTTGCTTTTTAGATATTTGTCAATTAGGTAAATATTTGTACGAATATTTTGAATCTTAAAGTATGCGAACTCATCTACAGTTTGAACTTCAATATCATGAACTAAACTATCCCTATCTTCATCAAGATACTCAAAACTTTTTTTAATTCCCAAGAGATACTGTTTTAAAAGAGGTTTTGTATAGTTGTGTCTAAAAGAGTTTCTTTTTATGCTCTCATCTTGATTGGTTTCATCTTCAAAATATTTTATATTTTTTGTTTTTAAGTACTCTAGGAGTTGCTCTTTTTCTACATGAAGTAGTGGTCGGATAAGTGTATAGTTATCTCTAGTTTCAAACTTCTTCATTCCTGAGAGTTCTACACAACCAGCACCCTTACAAAACTGCATGAGCATCCACTCAAATCTATCTCCAAGATGGTGGGCTGTTATGAGGTTTTCATAGTTATTTTCTAAGATTAGTTTTTCAAAAAAATTATATCTAATCTCTCTAGCTTTTGCTTCAAAATTTTGTTCTATTTTTTGTGCATCTAGAACATGACATTTTATATGATATTTAGATGCCAACTCTTTAGCATAGCTAACTTCATCTTTGCTTTGCACTCTTAACCCATAGTTTACTATAGCAATATCAAATGTTATATCTTGCTCATGAAGTAGGAAAAAAAGGGCAGAAGAATCACCACCAGCAGAAAAAGCTAAAAGATTTTTTTTACCCTTTAGCTTTT
>Ga0256826_1002838_pt1 | contig 10487 bp, 10 predicted proteins | sample CV79metaG_FD_185975 | JGI IMG/M metagenome (GOLD analysis project Ga0256826, IMG submission 185975) | Hydrothermal vent microbial communities from East Pacific Rise, Pacific Ocean - CV79 | ecosystem: Environmental > Aquatic > Marine > Hydrothermal vents | place: Pacific Ocean: East Pacific Rise... | reverse complement strand
GTAATGCTATATGAATATGTCTTGACATCCAAGGTTCACGTAGAAGTTCTTTAAATTGATCTGTTATTTGAATAGGCTCAACGCTACCAAGTCTTATTCTTCGAACTCCTCTAATCATAGATATTTTTTGTAATAGTATTGCTAAGCCATCTTTAGAAGAACTTGCATCTTTTCCATATGAACCTATATTAGTTCCTGTTAATATAAATTCCCCAAAACCATTAGAAGCTAAGAGTGTTATTTGCTCTAATATTTTTTGTTCATCATAAGCTCTAGCATCTCCTCTTACAAAGGGAATAATACAATATGAACATCTAAAATCACATCCTTCTTGTATTTTAATAAATGCCCTACTTTTTCCTATCATCTCACCAATTACAGTATCATCAATATGCTCTAAATCACCAGCTTGGAAAAACTTTTCTTCATTTTTTAAAAGTGTATTTATTTTTTCTTTTTCACTATGTCCAAAAAGTGCATCTATTTTATTATCTTTAAATAATCCCTCACCTTTTGTCCATACTCCACATCCTGTAAATATTACTCGTGGTTTGTTTTGCAGTTTATTAAGTCCATTTATATAGTTTCTTGCTGTACTATCAGCTCCATTTGTAACTGTACATGAGTTTATTACAACTATATTTGCTTCTTTTTCATCAAAAGTTATATCAAAGTCTTTTAGGTTTGACATCATTACTTGTGTATCAAATACATTTGTTCTACAACCGAATGTTTTGAAAAATACTTTTTGTTTATGAAACATCTTAATCCTTGCGTATATTTATATGTTAAAATACCATAATTTTATTTAAAAGTTAAAACTATACTTGTACTAATATCCATTTTTGAGTGTATATTTAATTTAATATTATTATTATCACAAAAAGTTTTAACTCTATACAAACCCATACCAAAACCAACATTTGTATTATTTTCTTGATAATATTTATCAAATACTTTAAATATATTTTTTACATCTATACCTATACCTGTATCATCTATATATAAGCTATTATCTTTAGTATAAATACTTATTTTTCCATTTTTTTTATTATACTTTATTGCATTTGATACAAGATTATCAATTACTGTTTGTAAACCTTTTTTATCTGATATTATATTTAGATTTGTTTTTGTATATTGTATATTTATTTTTTCTTTTATATCATCATATTTATCTATTGTTTTTATAATCAACTCATCTAAGCAAATATTTTGTAACTCTATTCCATGAACCTCTTTTTTTATAATATATTCCATATCATTATAAAGTTCTAAGAGATTATTACAAGACTTATTTATTCTATTTAGCTGTTCTATTGATTTATTATTTTTCTCTTCTTTTAGTAGCATTTTAGTATTTAGTTTTATTGTACTAACTGGTGTATTCAATTCATGTATTGTTTGTTTTATACTATTTTGTATTTGCTCATCACTTTTAAATAATTCATTTAAAATTGACTTACTTAAACTTGTATATAAAAGAAGTGCAACTATTGTTAAAAATATAATTACCAATGGATAAAATACAGGTTTATAAAATGAAAAGTTGATTATTATATTATTTAAAAATAATATAAACAATATTACAAATGCAATTATAATAGAATTTGTAATTATAAAATTCTTATTTTTAGAATTGTATTTTATAACCTTGTCCTTTTATATTTTGAATTACTTCATTTCCTAAAATATCTTTTAGTTTTGAAATATAAACTCGTATTGAACCTTCACTATAATCTTCACTTGCAGTCCATAGTTTATTAATAATCATCTCTTTTGTGATAATTGTATTTTTATTTTCATAAAATAAACAAAATAAATCTACTACTTTTTTTGCTGCATTTATAGGATTTTTATTTTTTGAAAATACTTTTATATTTGGGTTAAATTCTACACCATTTATAGTTACTATTTCACTTATTTTATTTATTCTTTTTAGTAAAGCATTTATTCTTAAAATAAGTTCATCTTCATCAAATGGTTTTACCATATAATCATCAGCACCACTTCTAAAACCTTCTTTTAGCATATCTTTTTGAGTATATGAAGTCAAATAAATACATGGTGTATCATCTTGTGTTTGTCGTAAAAGTCGTAAGATATCAAGACCATTTATTTTAGGTACATTAATATCAAATAAATATATATCAAATTTATTTGTATATGTATATTCTAAAACTTCTTCACCATCTTTTGCAATTGTTACATCGAATGATTCCATTTCTAAATACTCTTTTAAACTGGAAGCGAAAAGTTCATTGTCTTCAAGTAAGAGTATTTTCATAATTTATATTATAGATTTACTTTGTAAATCATCACCAGGAAATGGATCTTTTTGGCTTATATTTATGCTTTGAGTAGGATAAGCAATCTTAATATCATCTTGATTTTTAAAAGCATCTAGTATCCCCATAGATATTGTACTTCTTAATCCAAGTGTAGCATGAGAATTTGTATGGAACCATGAAGATATCATTATCCCATGAGGTTCAATAAATGCAAAGATTCTAGGATCTGGATTTGAGTTTCTAAGAACATATTTTTTTCTCATTTTACTTAATCTTTTTCTAGCAAGTTCAGTATAACCTTTTGCATTTGCAATTGTAACTTCTTTTGCTAGTTCTACTGCTTTTTTATGATTTGAATCAAATGTAATACAAATATCAACTACATCCCATACTGTTCTTAAGCCATCAAATGTATAGTTTGAAATCATATCTGTAAATACATAGTTATTTGGAATAAAGAAAACTCTTCCTGTTCTTCTATTTTTACTATATGCTGTTAATGTTGTATCTTCTCTAATTGCCATTTTAAGTAATGTAATATCTAAAACATCTCCAACTACTTCTATACCTTGTCTTGTTACTTTTACTCTATCTCCTGGTTTAATATGTCCACCAATCATAATAGAAATCCAACCAAATATTGACATAAACCAATCTTTTAGAGCAATAGCAATACCAGCTGATGCAAACCCTAAAAAGGTTACTAGATACGAAGCATTTTCAATATATGAAAACAATAACACAAAAATAGTGATAATAATAAAGAAAAAGTTTATTAGTTTATTTGTAGTGTAGTATTTATCATCATCTTCAATATACTTTTTCATAGCCATTTTAGCAGCAAGTGCAATTAAAAATAATAATGAAATAATAATTATTAATCTTATTTCATGTTCAATTTCATTTGAAATTGATTTTTTAACTTCTTGAACAACTTGGTCTATTTTTCTTGAGTATACTTCATGAGTTGTTGAAACAATTTCTACAACCATAATAAAGTCTTTTAATTCTTTTTCAAGTCTTTTAATTTCTAGTTTTGTCTCTTTTGATTTATCAAATTTATAAAGTTTTTTGTATTCTTCAATTTTCATATTTATATTTTTTAATAAATCACTTAATTGTACATTTGTATCTTTGTATTCATCTATATTTGAATGAAGCTTTTGAATATATGTATAACCTTCTATTACTTTAAATGGATTAGATACATTAGGTGCATTTTCGATTGACTTTGGTTTTATAGAACTACCAATAGGTGAATCTTTGTATTCACTAATCAAAGATAACTCATTTTGCTTAATTTTGATTTTATTTTTTAACTGATAAGAAAGTTCTTTGTATTTACTACCTTTCCATCTTGCATATTTTTTGGCATCTTTTTTAACTTTTGCTAATTCATTTTCTATTTTTCTATATGCTAAGTAGTTATTATATCTTGTTATCCAAATATTATTTTCTAACTCATCATCAATTATTTTTAAATTATCTTTAATTTTTAAAATATCGATTTTATTATCAATGCTGCTGTTTGTTTCACTAGCTTTTTTATCTTCTACCGCAACTAAGTTTACTGTTAGTATAAATGTAATTATAAATATGATTTTTTTCATATAGCAAAACCTTTTAATACTTCAATAATATCTGATTTTTCAATATCACTTGTCATCTTAACATCACCTATTCCAACAGGAATAATAAATTTAATTTTATCATCTAATGATTTTTTATCCAAGAAAAAATGCTCATAAAAGTCTTCAACATCTTTAATTGTGTATGTTGTAGGGATATCATATTTTTCAAGTAAGTTTTTAATACTTTGTGCTTCACTAGTAGTCATAAGGTTTAGTTTTACTGCAAGATTATTTGCCATAACCATACCAATACCTACAGCTTCTCCATGTAAATATTTAGTATACTTAGTTTCATTTTCAATAACATGACCAAATGTATGTCCGTAATTTAGTGCTGCTCTTATCCCTTTTTCTTTTTCATCTTGAGAAACAACCCATGCTTTTGTTTGTACTGATTTTTGTATTGCTGTTATTATATTTTGTTCATTATCTAAAGTATTATTTTCTAACCATTTGTAAAAATCTGCATCAAAACATACTGCCATTTTAATAATTTCTGCAACTCCTGCACTAAATTCTCTTTTCGGTAATGTTGTTAAAAAATATGGATCAATATTTACTTCTTTTGGCTGATGAAATGCACCAACTAAGTTTTTTCCATATTTATTATTAATTCCTGTTTTCCCACCAACACTAGCATCTACTTGTGATAAAAGTGTTGTTGGTATTTGAATAAAGTTTATTCCTCTTTGGTAAATACTAGCAGCAAAACCTGTCATATCTCCAATTACTCCTCCACCAAAAGCTATTAAAATAGAGTTTCTATTAAATTTTTGAGTGAAACAATGATCAAGAATAATATCAATACTTTTCATATTTTTATATTCTTCACCATCTGGTACGGTAACAACGCTAAGTTCTTTTGCATTTATCTGTGATTTTAAGTAATCAATATGTAATTTTTGAATTGTTGGATTTGTTACTATTACGACTTTTGTATCTAATGTTATTTGTTTTAATTTATTTATATTTATATCGTATGTTGTATTTGGTAGTTTTATATTTACTGTCATATTTTGCCCATTTGGTATTGTTATTTATATTATAATCGATTTTATCTAAAACATACTAAAAAAAAGCTATAATCTCATCTATGATAATAGAACATTTTAAACAAATTACAAAAATACCAAGATGTAGTGGAACACACGAGCCATTCATCAATTATATAAAAGATTTTTCATCTAAATACAACTATAAATGTGAAGTAGATAGTGCCAATAATATACTATGTTACAAAGACAATTCAACAACAAATATATGTTTACAATCTCACTACGACATTGTATGTTTAGAAGATGGTAAAATACCTGAAATATTGCAAGATGGAGATACACTTTATGCAAAAGATTCAACACTTGGTGCTGATAATGGTATAGGATGTGCATATATGCTAGCTCTTATGAGTGAGAATAAAACTTGTGAATTTTTATTTACGTGTGATGAAGAGATAGGCTTAATTGGTGCAAATAATATAACTTTAGATATAAAATCACCAAATATGTTAAATCTTGATAGTGAAAGTATGGGTGAGATTTGTATAGGTTGTGCTGGTGGACTTGATATATTTGCAAGTACTTCAAAATCTATAATAAAAGCAAATAAAAAAGATAAAGAACTTTATGAAATAATTGTAAGTGGATTTGATGGTGGACATAGTGGCGTTGATATTAACAAAAATATTCCAAATGCCATAAAAGTATTATGTGAATTTTTAATACTTTGTGACGATGTTGAAATATTAGATATTAACGGAGGCGAGCGAATAAATTCTATTGCTAAATATGCAAAAGCTATAATAGCTTGTAGTAAAAAGCCTATAAATATTAGTTCTAATATTACTATAAACCCAGTAGATGATAAATCAGAACATTTTAGAGTATTAGATAAAAATATATTAAGTTTTATAATAAATATGCAAAATGGCGTACTTAAATTTGATGAAGAACTTGATGTTGTAATTGATTCTATAAACCTTGCTATTGTTGAAACTACTATGGATGATGTTAAGATATCATTAAGTGCAAGGTCTATGAATAATCAAAACCTTAATGAAATAGCTATTAAAAATATAAATATGTTAAAACAAAAAGGTTTTAATGTAGATGTACAAGGAAAATATCCAGCATGGAGTCCTGATACAAATGAATTTACAAATAGTGTTTTAGAAACATATAAAGAGTATTTTAAAGATGCAACATTATATGCAATTCATGCAGGTTTAGAATGTGCGATATTCAAAGAAAAATATCCACACTTAAAAATTGCATCAATAGGACCAGATATACATTTTCCTCATTCAAATAAAGAAAAATGTAGTATAAAAAGTGTAAATAAAGTATATGAGATATTAAAAGATATAATAAATAAAGAAGGAAATTAAGTGGATTATTTAAAAATACAAGGAATTGATAAATTAAGTGGAAGTGTAAAGATAAGTGGAGCAAAAAATGCAGCTTTGCCATTATTGGCTTCTACAATTTTAGCTAAAAATGATGTTAATATTACAAACTTACCAAATGTAGTAGATATTAGAACTTTACTTAAACTTTTAGGAATTTTAGGTTCTACATATAATCATAATGATACAAAACTTACAATAAATACTGTTAATATGAATGAAACAAAAGCAAACTATGATATTGTAAAAACAATGAGAGCTTCTATTCTTGTACTTGGTCCAATTCTTGCTAGACATGGTCATTGTGAGGTTTCTCTACCAGGTGGTTGTGCTATTGGTCAAAGACCAGTTGATTTACATCTTAAAGCACTTGAAGCAATGGGTGCAAAAATTGAAATTAAAGCTGGTTATATTGAAGCAACTGCTCCAAATGGTCTAAATGGAGCTACAATTGTATTTGATAAAATAACTGTAACTGGTACGGAAAATATTGTAATGGCTGCTGCTTTAGCAAAAGGGACAACTACTATTATAAATGCAGCAAAAGAACCTGAAGTTGTACAACTTTGTGAAGTTATAAGAGATGCTGGAGTAAAAATACAAGGTATAGGTACAAACACTATTATAATTGAAGGAACTAATCAAGAGTTATTAGAGTTTAAACCTTTTGAAATAATCCCTGATAGAATTGAAGCTGGAACTTACCTTTGTGCTGGAGCTATTACAAATAGTGAACTTACAATTACAAATGCAAATGCAAAACATTTAGATTCTGTTTTGGCAAAATTTAATGAAATGGGATTTGAAACAAAAGTAAATAATACAAATATCACTATTTATCCAACTTCACATATTAAACCTGTAAATTTAATCACTACGGAATATCCAGGATTTCCTACAGATATGCAAGCTCAATTTATGGCAGTTGCAACTATGGCAAATGGAGTTAGTGTAATAGATGAAAAACTATTTGAAAATAGATTTATGCATGTAAGTGAATTAGTAAGAATGGGTGCAAATATCAGCTTAAATGGAACAGTTGCAACAATCACAGGAACTGCTAATGAACTAATTGGAACAGATGTTATGGCTACTGATTTAAGAGCTAGTTCTGCTATGGTTTTAGCAGCACTTGTAGCAAAAGAAGAGACAAGAGTTCATAGAATATATCATCTTGATAGAGGTTATAATAACTTAGAAGAAAAACTAAGAAACTTAGGTGCTAAAATCATAAGAGATAAAGAATAAAGAGGTATTTATTTACCTTCTTCTATATCTTGAAGCATTTTTCTAAATAAAACTACCTCTTCTCTTCTTATATTTTTTTCTTTTATAAATTTATCATTTTTTATTATATATGAACCATACTGATTAAATGCATAATAAAATACAAGTGTTCTTCGTTTTTTAAGTTTTACTAATTTCCATGATAAGTTATCTAAAACATAAATACTTTTATCTTTTACATAAAGTAATACCATATGATAATTTCTACTACCTTTTACTTTTACTACACTTAAATATAGTCTTGTAGTATCAATATTTAGTTTTTTTAGTGCAAAATATTTAGTAATAGCATAATCTTCACAATCACCACGTCCACGAATCAAAAATTCTTTTGGAGTTATCCATTCATTTGTTTTATCACCCTTACCAATAATTCTATTTATATAATTATTTACTCTATTTAGTTTTTTAATTTCATCATAGTTTTTTGCTTTTTTAAAAAATTCATGAAAGTTATTTATTCTTTTTACTATTTGTTTTTTTGTATATAAATTTTTTATTCTTTGTTTATCTTCACTATTTATACTAAAAGCATCTGCATTTAAAATATTAAAGAAAATTAAAATAAAAAATAAATATTTCATGATTATCTATTATAATCTTTTAGTATTCTTTGAGTATCTCTTGCCATAGTTTTACGCTTTAGGTCTTCTCTTTTGTCGTAATTCTTTTTACCTTTTGCACTACCAATATTTAGTTTAACCATGTTTTTACTATTGAAATACATTTTTGTTGCAATAATTGTATATCCATCTTTAGTTACTTTTTCAAATAACTTATCAATTTGTTTTCTGTGTAATAATAGTTTTCTATCTCTATTTTCAGCTGGTCTATATGTACTGTGAGTAGTTTCCAATGCTCCAATATGAAGATTAAATATAAATACTTCATTTTTAATAATTCTCACAAAAGAATCTTTTAAATTTATTCTTCCATCTCTTATACCTTTTACTTCACTACCTTTAAGTTCAATCCCAACTTCAAATATATCTTCAATTGTATAATCATGAAATGCTTTTTTATTTAAAAATTCTCTTGCTTTTGTTTTCTTTTTATCTTTTGCCATATTAACCTCTACACTAATCACATATTATACTAAAAAAGCTTGAACCTGAACCTGAAAAAAATGAATTTTCATCAAGGTTTAACTCTTTTGTATTTAAACTATTATTTAAACTATATGCTGGTTCGTATAAATCATTTGCATCTTTTATATTCATATTTTTATAAATATCGATACTAGAAGTTTCAAATAATCTTTTTGATTCACTACTTGAGCATTCTTTATAAAAACCTTCTCTAAAGCTTCTAAAAATTGCCCCTGTGTTGCATTCAATTTTAGGAGTAAATGTTTTTATATTTAGAGTATCTTCTTTAAACTCTTCAACAATTTCACCTATTCCACTTACATTTGCACTATCATACTCATATATAAAAAATGGCACATCTGCACCAATAGTTGCACCTATTGCACTTAATTCATCTTTAGTAAGATTTAAAGAACACACTTCATTTACCATAAGTATAAAAGTAGCGCAATTACTACTTCCCCCTCCAAGTCCTGCAAACTCAGGAATAACTTTTTCTACTACAACTTTATTATTTAAAAAATACTCATTTACTTTTGGATTTAGTTCCTTTAGTTTTAAATATGCTTTATATATTGTATTTTGCTTCGTTGTACATCCAAAATTACCTTCAAGAGTAAAACTTTCATAAGTACCACTTTTAAATTCCATAGTATCATATAAGTTTTTTACCCTTGCAAATCTTGAAGCTAAAAGATGATACCCATCTCTTACTCCAACTATTTTTAAAAATACATTTACTTTTGCATAAGATTTTTTAGTCATTTAAACTCACCTTATTTAATAAATAAGATATTTTATCTTCTTTTATATGTATTATAGAGAAAAAGTCATCAAACTTAATAATATATTTTCCCAAAGTATTATGCTCTAAGTATTCAGGTAATATCTTTTTACCCAATTCTATCCACTCTTTAGAACCCGTATATTGTATCTCATCTAAGGCTAAGTATTCTAAAGGATTCAGTGCCTTTTCATCATCAAATACAAATTTTCCTTCATTTAGTCTTTCTAAATAAGACAATGTACCAACTCCATCAATATTATTCAAAAATTCCTGAGCAATACTTCTTATATAAGAACCCTCACTAACAGATATATCAAAGCTAATATATGGATGATTGTAGTTTATAAACTTCACATCATATATCTTAGAATTTACTTTTTTTAGTTCAAAATCAATACCTTCTCTTGCTAAATCATAGGCTCTTTTACCATCAATTCTTTTTGCACTATATTTAGGAGGAAGATAAGTTATATCTCCAATTAGATTTTGTAATTTTTCTTTTAAAAACTCTTCATCATATGGTTTATGATTATGTAAATCATATACTTTTTCATTATCTAAACTAGGACTTGAAGCTCCCAGCCAAATAGTTGTACGATATGATTTTGGAGTTTTCGCTAAGAATTGAAAAAGTTGTGTATATTTTCCAAAAGCGACTATCAAACATCCACATGCAAATGGATCTAGTGTTCCAGAAAATCCAGCTTTTTTAATCTTGTATTTTCGCTTTATAGTTCGTAAATAATAATTACTACCTTGATTTATAGGTTTATTTACTACAAATAGTCTATTCAATACTGTTATCCTTTTGTTTATATTGCATTGCTTCTTTTATAATATCTTCAGCTGTTTTTTCATCTGCATAAAAGTATTCTTCTAAAAGTGGTTTTATTTTATATTCTATTATAAATTCTAAATCATTTTCACTTTGTACTTTCATAAAGTAACTATGTCCAAGCATATAGTCACTTCCTATTTTATCTTTAATATAAGTATTTAACA
>Ga0256826_1002837_pt1 | contig 10487 bp, 5 predicted proteins | sample CV79metaG_FD_185975 | JGI IMG/M metagenome (GOLD analysis project Ga0256826, IMG submission 185975) | Hydrothermal vent microbial communities from East Pacific Rise, Pacific Ocean - CV79 | ecosystem: Environmental > Aquatic > Marine > Hydrothermal vents | place: Pacific Ocean: East Pacific Rise... | reverse complement strand
GAATGATGAACGTATGAATGATATTCCTTTAATTTTAGAGACCATTGATGAGACCATTTGGGATAGAGAGATAGAAACACTTTATGATTTTGTAGAATTATAATTTAAAAAGGAGGAATAATTAGTTTAATGAAAGTAGCGTTTTAGTGTAGATAAGCATGAGTTTTAAAATGATTTTAAATTTCCAAAGGAGGAATGATGAAAAAAATAGTAAAGATAATAACCTTAATAACAGCATCGCTTGTTATTGTCGGATGTGGTAGCGATTTAGATCAACCCGTAAATGAGGAGGTAAAAGGTGGAGAACTTTTTGTAAATTTCCCTGCTTCTGCTATTAAGCCAAGTTTAGTTGCTAAAGGACTTATTGATGAGAACAGAACAGTTTATGGTTATAAAGCATATAAAATACCTTATGTAACACATGATGAAGAGGGAACTGAGGTAAAGGTATCAGGTCTATTTGTTATTCCTACAGGATTACCAAGTGTTGTTACTGAACAACTTGGACTCTCTATGGTCTCTGATGATCATGGTACAATTTTTGCAAACAATGAAGCTCCTTCTGTAATTGCTGATGATACTGGTGCACCAGATGGTTCTTCAATTCTTTTAACATCATTAGGAGGTTTTGCAACCTTGCAACCTGATTATATTGGTTTTGGAGATTCAAAAGATCATTATCACTCATTTGTTTTAAAAGACTCATTGGCAAATGCCAGTGTAGATTTTATTAAACAGGTAAAAGTATTTGCAAAAGATAACAATATTACATTAAATAATCAACTCTTTTTAACAGGCTATAGCGAAGGTGGTTATGCTGCAATGGCTACATTGAAAAAGATTGAAGAGGAACAGTTGGGTGATTTAACGGTAACTATGGCTGCACCAATGGCTGGTCCTTATGATTTAAAGACATTGGCAGATGTGGTTTTAAGTCAACCAAAATTAGGGGTACCCTCTTTTATGGCAAATGTAGGTTACGCTTATGCAAAAGCAAATAATCAAGAGCTATCTACTGTTATTAACGCTGAGTATGCATCTAAGTTACCAACGCTATTTAATGGTGATTTAACTCGTGTTGATATAGATAAAGAGTTAACAACCGATACCACAGGGACAAATGGACTTTTTTCACAAACTTTTGTTAACAATTACTTTAAAGATGATACTCATTGGTTTAAAGTAGCAGTAACTGAAAATAGTTTACATGCGTGGGCTCCAACAACTGCTCTTCGTTTAGTTCATTGTGAAGGTGATGACGTTATTCCTTATGGAATTTCACAACTAACCGAGGGAACTATGAAATATTTAGGTGCATCAAATGTAGCTATTGTACCAGTTGAAAAAGCATTAGGGATGGAGAGTTTAGTAGGGCATGGTTCTTGTGGATCATTAGCATATTCAGTTACAACAGCAATGTTTGCTGGTGTTAGAAAACAAACCATTGGGTATTAGGAGAAAATATGAAAAAGATTATATTATTAAGTACAATTGCCAGTTCATTAGTGATGGCAGGAGCCTATAAAATACCTGAACAATCAATTAACTCTATGGCGTTAGGAGCAGCATATGTTGCTCATACACAGGGTGCTGATACAGCTTATTTTAACCCAGCAAATATGGCATTTATGGAAGATAAGCAGTTTTTAGAAGCAGGTGTTACCTTGGCTCATTTACCTCGTAATGAGTTTAAAGGAACAAATCCTGCAACATCAGGAAAATCGGAAATAGAAAATCTGTTTTTACCAAACTTACACTATGTAGCAAATGCAATGGATAATGTTCGTTTAGGTGCCAGTTTAACCGTTCCAGGAGGTTTAACAAAACGTTGGAAATCACCACTTCAAAAATTGTATGCTGAAGAGTTTACACTAAAAGTTATTGAGTTTAATCCTGTAGCTTCATATAAAGTTTCAGATAAATTTGCTATTGGTGGTGGGTTACGATTTATCTACTCTGAGGGTGTGGTTAACAGTGATGGAACAGCTGTTGGAAAACCAATTAAAAGAGAGATGGAAGGTAGTACTGTAGAGTATGGCTATAACCTAGCAATGACTTATAAACCTACAAAAGATGTTGCTATGGCTGTGACTTATCGTTCATCTATTGACCTGGAAGAGGAAGGAGATGCAAATTTGTATTTATTTGATAGATGGAAATCTTATTCTGCAGATGTTAAGGTTCCTCTTCCTGCTGCTTTAAATGTAGCTGTTAGTCAAACAGTTAATGACAAATATACTTTTGAACTTGTATATGAAAAAACCTATTGGTCAGCATATAAAGAGTTAGATTTTAACTATGGTTCAAGTATACGACCAATATTAGTTGGTGCTTATGATGATGTTAAGCCAAGAAATTGGGAAGATACTGATACAGTTCGTTTAGGGTTAACAGCTAAAGTTACAGATAATGTAACCGTTATGGCTGGTATTTCTAAAGATGAGACACCTGTTCCAGCTAAGTATGCAGGGTATGAATTACCAGATAGTGATGCGACAGTATATACACTTGGTGTTAAGGTAAAAGCAAATGACAATTTTTCTTACGGAATTGCATATCTACATGATGAAAAAGAGAGTAGAAAAATTGCTCAAGGAGCAAATGAGAGCCAAATTAATGGTGAATTCTCAGGTGGTGGAGCTGATCTTTTAACTGTAGGTGTTGCATATACTTTTTAAAATATAGTTTATAATGCTTTTTATTTAAAGTAAACATTGGGTTAACATTAGAAAGATATAATGTACCCAATGTACTATAATGGAGAGCACTAATGCATAAACGACTAGAAAATCTTATGGGGCGATTTGGCTCCTTTATTCATGATAATCCCTTTAAAGTTTTATTGGTATTGGCTATATTATTGGCATTTCCAATTTCTCATGTTCCTCAAATTAAAATGGATACTTCTACAGAGGGGTTCATGCATGAAAATGACCCTGTACTTCTTACCTATAATAAATTTAGAGACCAATTCGGACGTGATGAACGTATTGTTTTAGCCATTGAGAGTGACAATGTTTTTAGTGTTGAGTTTTTAACAAAATTAAAAAAGATGCATAAAGAGATAGAGTCTACAGTTCCTTACATTGATGAGGTGACTTCACTTTACAATGTTAGAAACACAAGAGGTGATGGGGACAAACTTTTAACAGATGATCTTTTAGAGCCTTTTCCTACAACACAAGAGCAAGTTGCAGATATTAAAAAACGGGCAATGGAGTCACATTTTTACAAAGATTTACTCATAAGTCAAGATGGAAAAATGACAACTGTAATTATTGAAACCGATGCTTATTCTCATGAAGGAGAGCAAGAAGTTTCAGTAGAAGATGAGTTTTCAGATGGTTTTGGAGATGAAGCAACACAAAATACAGTTGAAAATAGAGCTTTTTTAACTGACCAAGAAAACCATGAAATTTTAGAGAAAATTCAAGAAATTACTACAGCATATAAAACAGATGATTTTAAAATTTATATGGCAGGTTCTCCAGCAGTAAACAATGAATTAAAATCACAAATGAGAGCAGATATGCAAAAGTTCATGCGTATTACTTTTCTTATAATATTGGTTTTCCTTTTTGTAGTATTTAGACGTTTTTCTGCAGTTTTTTACCCTCTTTTAGTGATTATTCTCTCACTTGTAGCAACTGTGGGTACCATGGCTTGGAGTGGGGTGGCATTTAAGTTACCAACTCAAATTGTGCCTTCACTACTTTTAGCTGTTTCAGTTGGTGCAACGGTGCATGTCTTGTCAATCTTCTTTGACAAATTTAACACGACTGGTAATAAAAAAGAGGCACTCTCTTATACTCTTGGACATTCTGGTTTAGCCATTGCTATGACTTCCATTACTACAGCCATTGGTGTTGGCTCATTTGCAGGTTCTGAGGTAGCACCCATCTCTGATTTGGGTATATTTGCTTCTTTGGGAGTCATGATTTCGTTAGTACTTACTTTAACACTACTTCCAGCACTTCTAACTGTTACAAAACTAAAACAGAAGCAAAAAACAGAAGCAGGAAAAATGGATTTATTTATGAAGAAGTTAGCTGTTATTCCTGTAAAGCATACAAAAGCAGTTCTTTTTGGCTCTTTGTTTATAGTGCTTGTAGCCCTTGGGGCTGCCTCACAAGTAAAGTTGTCTCACAATCCACTTATGTGGTTTCAACCTGAAAAAGATACACGTATTGCAACAGAAGTTATTGATGAACATATGAATGGAACGGTTACCATTGAAGTTGTTATTGATACTGAAAAAGTAAATGGTTGGCACAACCCTGAGCGTTTGGCTAAACTTAACGCTTTTTCAGACAAAATGGAGCAGTATCAAGATGAGTTTACTCATGTTGGAAAAGTAGTCTCACTAGCCACTATTGTAAAAGAGACCAACAGAGCTTTACATGAGAACAAAGAGGAGTTCTATACTATTCCTACAGAGGCAGACCTTGTCTCACAAGAGCTTTTACTTTTTGAAAACTCTGGTTCTGATGACCTTGAAGATGTAGTAGATAGCCAATTTTCAAAAGCAAGAGTAACCATTAAATTACCTTGGTTAGATGCCATTAAAGCAACAAAAGTACTACACTATGTAGAAGAGGAAGCGAGTAAAACGTTTAGTGATTCTAAAGTAGAGACTACAGGGATGATTCCATTGCTTATTAATACCTTTTCAAATGCTGTACACTCTTCTGCATTTTCATATATGATGGCAGGTATTGCCATTAGTTTTATGATGATGTTTATTTTAGGTTCTGTTCGTATTGGACTGTTAAGTATGATTCCAAATCTTGCACCAATTATTGTAGGATTATTGGTCATGTATATTGGGAAAATGCCTTTAGATATGTTTACATTGTTAATTGGTTCCATTGCTATTGGCTTGGCTGTTGATGATACTATACATTTTATGCACAATTTTAGAAGATACTATCTTGAGAGTGGTGATTCAGCTAAAGCCATTGAGCAGACGTTTTACACCACTGGTAAAGCAATGGTCATAACAACCTTAGTACTTTCATTAGGCTTTTTTGCCTATATGGCAGCCAATATGATTTCAGTACAAAATTTTGGAATTATTACAGGTTCAGTTATTATTTTTGCTCTACTTTCCGACCTGCTTTTAGCACCAGCACTTATGATAGTTGCTGCTAAACGTGGTTGGATTAAATAATTAAATTAAGGATACAAATATGAAAGCAACAAAATTACTATTTTTACTAGGAGTAGGGGCAACGCTACTTACTTCAAATGTTATGGCAGAAGATTTAAGTGCAAAAGCAATTATGGAAAAAGTTGATGCCCGTGATGATGGAAAAACTTTGGAGCAAGATATGCTTATGGTGCTTATTGATAAAAATGGAAACGAGCGTACCCGTGACCTTAAATCATATGGAAAAGATTTTGGAGAAGACTCACACAGAACACTTTTTTTTAAGAGTCCAGCAGATGTTAAAAATACTGCTTTTTTAACGTATGACTATGATGAAGCTTCAAAAGATGATGACCAGTGGTTGTATCTACCAGCACTTAAAAAAGTAAAGAGAATTCCATCTACTGACAAGAGTTCAAGTTTTATGGGTTCAGACTTTTCATACTTTGACATGACTGACCGTGACTTAGAAAACTATGACTTTAAAATCTTAAAAGAGACAAAAGTACGTGGACATGATGCATGGATGATTGAGTCTAAACCAAATAATCAAGAGATTATTGATGAGTCTGGATATGAAAAAACCATTGCTATTGTAAGAAAAGACAACTTCATGGTTGTACGTGCCATTAACTTTTTGACCAATGGTAAAAAGAAGTATTTAGACTTAAAAAAGATTCATGAAGAGAATGGAATTTGGTTGGTTGACGAGATGACAATGACTACTAAAAAAGGAAAAAATACACTACATAAAACCATTTTGTCTTTTGACAACATTAAGTTAAATGGAACCATTGATGATGGCGTATTTACTACAAGAAGATTGGAAAAAGGTCTTTAAAATGTTTTTTAACCGTCGCATATTAATATTACCCTTTCTTTTAGCCTCTTTGCAGGCTGAAAACTTAGACGATGTTTTAGATGGGTTCGATGATGAACCCTCTACAGTTGTAACAAAAAGTAGTGCAGAAGATGACTTGATGGATGGTTTTGAAGATGAAGCTCCAACTCCATCTAGTTCCCACGCTCAGCGTGGGAACAAGATAGGAGTATTAGGTGATGTTACAGGAAAATTAACTGAACAAGTGGCATTTTCATATAGTGATGATGCTCCTCATGACAATATCTCCTCTTTAAAGTCTTCACTCCTTTTGGACTATGAACACAAGTTTGATAACGGTTTTAAAGTAAAAACCAATGCAAAGGCGTACTACGATGCCATATATGATATTCGTGGAAAAAAGAAGTACTCAAAAGATGAGTTAGATGAACTAAAAAGCGAAGTTGAACTTTACGATGCTTATGTAGAGGGTAGTTTAACAGACAACTTAGACATGAAACTAGGTCGTCAAGTTGTAGTGTGGGGTCGTTCAGACACCATAAGAGTTACAGATGTTTTAAACCCTTTAGATAATCGTCGCCCAGGAATGGTAGATATTGAAGACCTACGTCTGCCTGTTGCCATGGCAAAGTTTGACTACTTTGTTGGTGACTGGAGAGTTACGCCCATGGCTATTTTAGAGCAACGTTTCTCTAAAAATCCACCAGCAGGTTCGGCTTTTAATGGTTCAAGAAGCTCAATTCCAAAAAATGAGAGCTACTCTGACGTAACTCCTGCACTGAGTATTGGTGGAGAATTTTCTGGTTGGGATGTAAACTTTTATGCTGCAAATGTTCATGATGATGCAGGTCATTTTGAAGCAGGAAAGATAAAACACGACAAGGTTAAGATGGTTGGAACAGCACTTAATCTACTTAGTGGTTCATGGCTCCTTAAAGGGGAATTGGCTCATTTTGATGGTTTAAAATATACAACAACAGGAGATAAAGAGTTCAAAAGAACAGATGGACTTTTTGGTGTTGAGTACAATGGTATTGTCAATACACTCGTCTCATTTGACACCTCAATAAGAAGAGTACATAGTTACGATGAGAAGTTAAAGAGTTTACCAATGAGTGTAGAGAAAAATAGCTATCAACATGCTTTTCGTGTTAGCTCAGACTTTCTAAATGCAACACTAAAAGCAAACTATTTGCTCTCATTGTTTGGAAAAAAGTTTAATGAAGGTGGTTTTCAAAGAGCATGGCTCAAATATGATATTGCAGATGGAATTTTTGCAAATATTGGAGTAGTGGACTACATCGGTGGGTCAAGTCGTTTTGATGCTGTTGCAAATAACGATACGTTTTTTATGGATATGACTTATAGTTTTTAATGTTTTATTATTTAGATTATTTTAAGTTATTTTTTCATTAAAATACATAAAAAATAACTAAAAAACTTTGTAATATATATAAAAAAGTGTAAAAACACTAAAAAACATAATAAATATTAAAATATCACAAAATAATCACACTGTATTTATAGGATGTATATATCTTAATAAAAGGGATAAAAATGACTATAAATAAAAAACAGATATTAATACCACTAAGTATTATCGCACTATTAGCTATGACAGCTTGTCATAATGGGAGGGCAATAAGTTCCAATACTCACTACCTTGCACCCATTGAGAGTAAAAATAGCTCAGTTAGCAATATTGACTTGGTTACAGGAAAAGTAACCCTGAGTGCCAATGATGTACGCTCTAACAAAAATGGCTTAGGGTTTGGTATTGTCTATAACTCCTATGATGATCTCAATAAATCAGTAGGAACGTTTAGTAGTAGCTATGAAAAAAGAGTCGATGCCAATATCTCAAAATATAATGAGGCGATAAAGTCATCGCTTTATGCCACAGCTAAAGAGGCGTGTGAGCAAGGTTGGGCAGACATTGATGCAGTGGCTTTTTTAGGAAAACTAGAAAATACCCAAGCAATTTATAATAAAAATAATAGCTTGTGTGACATCTATGATAATAGTCAAATTGTTGCATCACTGCTTACCAAAAACAAAACAACACCCCTGAGTGCTAACCTCCATACGCTTACTAATCCTGATGGAACAGAGATGGTTTTCTTTAAAAAAGATGGTATTTGGCAGAGTGTAAGTAAGAACCCTACCAAGTTTGAAGTAACCAATAGTGGCTTTAAAGTAACCACCTCAAATGATGCTGTAGAACTTTACGATGTGAAAGGAAAACTACTTAGCATTACCAACCAAGCTAAAACGATGAGCTTTAGTTACAATGTAAACAATCAATTAGAAAAAATAACCGATAGCTTTAACCAAGCCATTACCTTAACGTATGATAGTAACACCTCTCTGCTTAAAGAGGTAATCTCCTATGATGATACTAAAGTTAGCTATAGTTATAACAGTAAAAATCAGTTAGAAAAAATAACTTACGCTGATGGAACAACAAAAAGCTTTAGCTACAATGACAATGGAGACTTATTAAATATTAAAGATGCCTCAGGTGTTGTGAATAAAACCATTATGTACGATGGTCAAGGTAGAGCTACTGAGACAAAAGGAGCTAATGGGGCGAACCCTATATCTATTGCCTATGGAAGCGATGAGACAACGGTTACCCAAACCACAGGAGAGAGTGCTTATGTATTTAAAGTACTGAACTCTTTGCTTAAAACCAAAAGTGTTACAACTGATGAAGGGACAAGTACCACCGAGTATGACTCTCATGGTTACCCCACCAAAATGACCAATAAGCTAGGGGTTGTAACCAAAACCACCTATGATGAACAGGGACTTTTGGTAGAAAAAAGAACCAATGCTGATACAGCTGATGAAAAAATTACGCTTAAGTCTTACGCTACAAATTTCAGAAAACCTATAAAAGTAGTAGAAGCAGGAGTTGCCACTTTTTATGAGTACAACGCTAATGGACAGCTTACTAAAAAGATAGTTGGTTCAGTGACTCCAAGCACAAAAAAGCTCTCTGCAAACACCATGAATCAGTTTGCTAAAGCAACCCTAAAAAGCTCAGGACTGCAAACCCAAGAGACAAGCTTCGAGTACAACGATAAAGGTCTAAAAACAGGAACCACTCAACCCAACGGTGCGACCACACAAAATGAGTTTGATGAACATGGAAACCGAAATAAAACCACCAACGCCTTAGGCTTTAGCTCTGAGACTTTAGCGTTTGACAAAGCAGGACGACCTCTTAAAACCAAAGACATCAACGGTAAAATTAGTACCACTACTTATGATAAGATGGGAAGAGTTCTTACTACCACCACCGATGGTCAAACAACTACCTATGTTTACGATGCAAATGGACGCACCATTAAAACCACTTATCCTGATGGTTTAGTAGATGAAAAAGTCTATGATGAATCAGGAAATGTAGTAGAGAGCTTCAATAACCAAGGTGACAAAACACTCAACACCTACGACGTAAACAATAATCTCATAAAAACAGAAACATTCAAAGATGGTACACTCACCAACAAAAGCCAAACAGAGTATGACAGTAAAAACCGAGTAGTCGCCAATATAGACTCCTTTGGAAACAAAACCACCTATACTTACAATAGCAAAGGTCAAAAGACAAAAACCACTGATGCCCTTAACAGAGTAACAACTTATGAGTACGATAGCCAAGGTAGACTAAGTAAAGAGACAGACTCAGATGGCAAAGCTACTCTCTACACCTACAACAAAGAGGGACAAAAAAGCAAAGTGGTCACACCCAATGGCACAGCCTTTGCATTTGAGTATGATGCTCTAAAGAGAGTAACCAAAAAGCTCAATCCTGATAGAGGGGATACCACTTATACCTACGATGTGAGTGGAAACATACTTACCCAGACTAACGCTAAAGGTGAGACTAAAACCTACACCTACGACAAACTCAACCGAAAAACAAGCACAAGCTACTCAACAGACAATTCACTCAACGAAAGCTACGAGTATGACCAAGGAGCAAACGCCAAAGGGAAACTGACTAAAATCACCGACACAAGTGGAAGCCTAGCATTTGCCTATGATGCAAAAGGAAATGTAGAAAGTAAAACACAAATCATAGACACAAAGACATTTGTAACAAGCTTTACCTACAATGAAGATGACAAACTAACAAGCCAGACCTTGCCAAGTGGAAAAGTAATAACTTACGCTTACAACGCAAAAGGTGAGATGGAGAGTATAAGTATAGATGGCTCACCCTTTATAAGTGAGATAAAAACCAACCAAAATGGTTTGGTAAGTTATAAGTATGCAGATGACACAACACACACAAGAGTCTATGATACTAACGGAAGAGTCACCAAACTCATCTACCCTAACTACACAGAGGTAGTGAACTACAACAAAGTCAATAACATCACCTCAATTCAGTCTGACATGGTAAGAAAGGCGTTTGGTTTCGATAAGTTAGATAGACTAACCCACTATGAAGACAACAGCACCAAAGAGTATCAAAACTTCTCT
>Ga0256826_1002836_pt1 | contig 10494 bp, 7 predicted proteins | sample CV79metaG_FD_185975 | JGI IMG/M metagenome (GOLD analysis project Ga0256826, IMG submission 185975) | Hydrothermal vent microbial communities from East Pacific Rise, Pacific Ocean - CV79 | ecosystem: Environmental > Aquatic > Marine > Hydrothermal vents | place: Pacific Ocean: East Pacific Rise... | reverse complement strand
CTACCTGCTAGAGAGTTCGGAGCAGGTGTTGCAGAAGTAGTGAAGATGGCAGTTACTTTTAATAAAGATTTTTTTGAGTTTTTAGAAACTGCAGATTTGACTGATGCATCTGTTCTTCAAGAGGCTATAAAACAAGCAGTACAGACAAAGGCTGATGTTGTTGCCCAAGATGAAAAAGAGCATGGTCTTCGTGCTGCACTGAACTATGGACATACTTTTGGTCATGTAATTGAAAATGAAACAAAGTATAAAAAATATCTTCATGGAGAAGCAGTATCTATAGGAATGGTAATGGCAAATGACACAGCAGTTGCTATGGGCTTGATGGATAAAGATGAAGCTAAGAGAGTTAAAAAACTTCTTGAAAAATATAATCTTCCAGTTAGATATAAGATAGAAAATTCTTTAAGCTTTTATGAGACATTTTTTTTAGATAAGAAAAGCTCTGATTCAACTATTACCTTCATCATTCCTGTTGGACTAGGTGGAGTGAAGATAAGTGATGAAATCTCCAAAGAACTAATAGTCTCAGTTTTAGATACATATGGAGAATCTTGATGAAATATAGCTCCATTGTTTTAGTTCTCTTTTTCCTCTTTACTAGCTCAATCTTGGCGAGTACAACTTCAAGTGTAACTCTCAGTGAAAAACAGTTAAAAGAGATAGAAGTTCAAAAAATAAAACAAGAAAAACAGAAAGAAGAAAAAAAAAGAGTCACAGAGATAAATGCTCTTAAATCTACTTTAGCAAGTATTGATAATGAGATAGATAGTAAAAATGTATGGATTAAGAGTTACTCTTCATATTTGACATCATTGGAGATCAAAAATTCTCTTAAAAAAATCAAAAATAGAATTACATATCTTAGTAAGTATGCCAAAACAACAAGTGATAGAGATGAACTAAATGCTTTAATCTCAAAAGAAAATATTTTATCTTCTCAGGTGGCAAAATTAAAAGGAGAGAGTGATGCTCCTTTTGCAAAGTTAATTACTCCTCCTGCGATTCATGAACTACCAGAGATTACAAACCCTTTTGATATTTTTACGGGTATTTCACTTATAAAGACTGTTAATGTAAATGTAGATGAGTATAAGAAGAAAAAGGAGAGTTTAACAAACTTGATAATTCTTTTAAGAAAAGAGCGTGATATTTATAATAATATCATAGCTCTTGATACAGAAAATGAGTACACATCTTTAGCAAAAGAGAAAAAAATACAGCTAGAAAGATTTGAAACAGCTCTAGATACTATGAGTGTGACACTTGATGTTTATCAAAAAAGACTTGAAATAGTTGAAACAAGTATAAACAAAGGCATACAAACGCAGGCTTATAGACTTGCAAAAATTGGTATGATTATTCTTTTTGTGTTTATTGTTTTCTTTTTACTAAAACTTGTTGTAAAAAAATATATTACAGATAATGAACGATTTTATATGGCAAATAAAATCATTACTTTTACAAATTTTACACTAATAATTTTAATTTTATTTTTTAACTATATCGAAAACGCAGCTTATTTAGTGACAATCTTAGGTTTCGCTTCTGCGGGTATCGCTATTGCTATGAAAGATTGGTTTATGAGTATTTTAGGATGGCTTGTAATCGTTTTTGGTGGTAGTATTCATGTTGGTGATAGAATTCGAGTAGATATGGATGGTATGAAGTATGTTGGTGATGTTATGGATATTTCACTCCTTCGCATGACTCTTTTAGAAGATATAACATTGACATCTATTAATGAAAATAGAAGAGCAGGAAGAATTATATTTGTTCCAAACAACTATGTCTTTACACGTATGATCGCTAACTATACTCATAACTCCCTCAAGACTGTTTGGGATGGTGTTAAAATCACAATTACTTTTGATTCAAATCATAAAAAAGCGATGCACTTAAGTAAAGAGATAGCAAAGAAGTTTTCAAAAGGTTATACAGATATAACAAGAAAACAGCTTAATAAACTTCGTCAACATTATAGTCTTAAAAATACAAATGTAGAGCCTAGAATATACTCTTTTATAGAGCCAAACGGTATAGATATCGAAGCATGGTACTTGACAAATGCATATGCAACACTAACTCTTAGAAGTGTAATTTCTACTGAAATTATAGATGCATTTAATGCAGAAGATGACATAACTATCGCTTACCCTACACAAAAACTCAACATTTCTATGCAGAGTGATAAGCCAAGTTCACATAGTCATGAGATTGTTTAAATGAAGAAAAAAGTATATTTTAAAACATTTGGTTGTCGTACAAATCTTTATGACTCGCAAGTGATGATGAGCTCTTTAAAAGATTATGAGATAACTCAAGATGAGAGTGAAGCTGATGCTATTGTCATCAATTCATGTACTGTTACAAATGGAGCTGACTCACATGTTCGTACTTATATCTCAGGAGTTGAGAGAAGTGAGAGTAAGGCCAAAATCTTTTTAACTGGCTGTGGTGCACATACAAAGGGTGAGTCTCTTTTAAAAGAAAATCGTGTTCATGGTGTTTTTGGTCAGAGTGAAAAGCAAAAAATTGATTTTATGCTCAAGCAAGAGAAACCATTCTATGATCCGGGTGATTTAAATCATATAGATGATATGGTTGTTGATGAGTTTGTTGGAAAGAGTAGGGCTTTTATAAAGATTCAGGAGGGTTGTAATTTTCGATGTTCTTACTGCATCATTCCTTCTGTTCGTGGAGATGCAAGAAGTATGGACGAGGGTAGAATCTTAGAACAGGTTTCAAGACTCGCACTCAATGGTTTTGGAGAGTTTATACTAACTGGAACAAATGTTGGCTCTTATGGACAAGATACACATAGCTCTCTAGCTAAACTGATGAAAAAAATGTCTCAAGTTCGTGGAGTTCGTAGAATCCGCTTAGGAAGTGTAGAACCTATCCAAATAGGTGATGAATTCAAAGAGATACTTGATGAGCCTTGGCTTGAGCGACATATGCATATAGCGCTACAACATACCTCTCCTAAAATGCTTAAACTTATGAATAGAAGAAATGTTTATAATCAAGATAGAGAACTTTTTGAGTTTTTAGCAGATAAAGGTTTTGCAATTGGTACCGATTTTATAACTGGACATCCGGGTGAGAGTGAAGAGCTATGGCTAGAAGCGATGAAAAACGCAGCTGAGTTACCACTCACTCATCTTCATGCCTTTAGTTACTCAAAACGTGATTCTACCCCATCTGCAACAATGAAACCAGAAGTAAATGGCAAGCTTGCCAAACTAAGACTTCATGAGATTGAAGATTTAGTAAAGAGTAAAAATATAGCCTTTAGAAAAAGTTTTAGTGGTGTACTCGATGTTCTTGTTGAGTCAAAAAAAGATGGTCTTTACCATGGACTAGATCAGCACTTTAACAAAATTATCATAGACTCAAAAGAAGATTTAGTAGGCAACTGGCTCACTATATCTGACTATAAAGTAAGCGAGGATTGTAACTATGCCAACGTCTAAATCAAATCGAATAGCACTCTATCTTTCTGCTTTTATAATTGTATCTTTAGTCCTTTTTGCAATACTTAGAGACAATGCAGATGCAATTACTTTAACTCAAGCAAAACAGATGTTAAACAGCAGTAGTGTAACAAAGGTTGTTGTCTCAAAAGAGTATGTTTACCTTAAAACGAAGCAAGGCTTTTTCAAAATTGCATCATCTCAGGTAACTCCTGCAATGTTTGTAGATTATAAGGTTGAAGTTGGAAGCGAATCAAACCTTTTAGTCTATATGCTTTTTCTTGTTTTAATACTAGGCTTAGGCTCATTAGCTCTAAGATATTGGCAGAAAAAATCTGATATTACGATTAATAGTTCGGGTATATCAAAGGGAAGTGCATCCTCTTTACCTTCTGAGTTATCATCAGTTGTAGAAGCTACAAAAAGTGATGTGAGTTTTGATGATATTGGTGGAATAAGTGATGTAAAAATAGAGCTTGAAGAGATTATTGACTTTATGAAAAATCCAAAACGATATAAGAGTTTTGGTGCTCGTATGCCACGTGGTGTTTTACTTGTAGGTCCTCCTGGTGTTGGTAAAACCATGATAGCAAAGGCAGTTGCTCATGCAGCAGAAGTACCTTTTTACTATCAAAGTGGTGCCTCATTTGTTCAAATATATGTAGGGATGGGAGCTAAAAGAGTTCATGAACTCTTTGCAGCTGCAAAGAAAAATGCACCAAGTATTATTTTCATAGATGAAATAGATGCTGTTGGTAAAAAACGCAGTGGTGAACGAAATGATGAACGTGAAGCAACTCTTAATCAACTCCTTACTGAGATGGATGGTTTTGAAGGTTCAAGTGGAGTTATCGTTGTAGCTGCTACAAATAAAATAGATGTCTTAGACTCAGCACTTTTACGTGCAGGTCGATTTGATAGACGTGTATTTGTAGAACTTCCTACAAAACGTGAGCGTGAGTCGATTTTACTAAAGTATCTTTCAAAGGTTCCACATGATTTAGATGCTAAAATAATTGCAAATATGACAGTCGGATTTAATGGTGCTGCACTTGCCGCTTTAGTAAATGAAGCGGCTCTTCTCTCCTTAAGACAAAATGATTTTCATGTTACAGTTGAGCATTTTCATCAAGTAAAAGACAAGGTTATGTTTGGAAAGAAAAAACTTCAAATGTTAAATGATAAACAGAAAGAGTATCGTATAACATATCAAGCAGGAAAAGTTCTTCTTGCTTCATACTTTGATCTACCTTTTGAGAAGTTAATGCTCTCAAATGAGAAGTTGACACCATCAACAGATGAGCCTTTTATAAAACAAGAACTAGAGTTTAGAGTTATGATGCTTTTAGCTGGAATGGTTGCTTGTAACATAAAGTTTAATGAACACTCAAATAGTGCCAAAGATGACCTTGAAGAAGCTAAAGAGATAGTTTCACTAATGTGCCAAGAGTATGGAATGGCATCGTCTCTTATGCCTCAAGAAGGTGAAGAAGAGATAATGTTAAATAGACTCTATGAAGAGTGTGGAACTCTTTTAGTAAAAATGAAAAATGTGATGCAGAGTATAGAAGCTATACTTCTTGAGAGAGAAAGTATCACAAAACTAGAAGTTAATAAGTTGCTAAATGAAGTTTTATAGCGGGTTTTCTTTAGTTGGTGAAGAGTATCTTTTAACAGAGTACATAAAACGCAGTGATTTTACTGTTTGTGGTTTTAGTTATGGAGCTATAAAAGCATTTCAAAAAGTTCAAGAGGATCTCAAGTCTGGAAATAGGGTAGATACCCTGCAACTTTTATCTCCTGCATTTTTTCAGAGTAAGGCAGAGAGTTTTAAAAAACTTCAGTTAAGAGCTTATAAAAAAAATAGAGATGCATATATGAAACAGTTTGTAGATGCTTGTTTCTCACCATATAATAAAAAAATTATTCAACATAAAGAGACACATTTTAAAGAACTAGAAGAACTTTTAGAGTATAAATGGGATATAGAAAGTTTAAAAGAACTAGAAAAAAAAGGTGTTAAAATCGAAGTCTATTTAGGCTCACAAGATGTAATAGTAGACGCTGATGCTGCAAAAGAGTTCTTTTTAGAAGTAGCGACTGTGACATATATTAAAAATGCGAATCATTTTTTACAAATACAATAATCAAAGGAACAAAAATAATGAGTAAAATAAAAATAGGTGTAATAACTGCAAGTGATAGAGCAAGTAAAGGAATTTATGAAGATATCTCAGGTGTAGCAATTCAAGATACAATGAAAGATTATTTAGTAAGTGAATTTGAGATAGTATATAGATGTATACCTGATGAACAAGATATTCTTGAAAATACTATGAAAGAGCTTTGTGATGATGAGGGGTGTTGTCTTGTTGTTACAACAGGTGGAACTGGTCCTGCTCTTCGTGATGTAACACCTGAAGCAACTGAAAATGTCTGTCAAAAGATGATGCCAGGTTTTGGAGAGTTGATGCGTCAAGTTAGCTTGCAGTATGTTCCAACGGCAATTCTTTCTCGTCAAACAGCAGGAATTAGAGGTAAATCTTTAATCATTAATCTTCCGGGAAAACCAAAGTCTATTCGTGAGTGTTTAGATGCAGTTTTTCCAGCTGTACCTTACTGTATAGACCTTTTAGAAGGTCCTTTTATTGAAACAAATGAAGATGTAATAAAAGCTTTTAGACCTAAGGCTAAATAAGTTACTAGGATTTAGTATGTATAAATTTTTTGTTTTACTCTTTTTAATATTCTGTAGTAGTGCTCTTTTTTCAGATAGTACTGTTGCTGATACTAAAACTACTACTTCTTTTATAGAAGTGAGTAATATTCCCTCATCTACAACAGAAATATTTACTGATTTAAATAAGATTTCATTGCTAATTCAAGAACAAGATGAAATTTCTAATATAAATAGGGAACTTCCTGTCTATATTAACTCAATAAATCTAATGTTAAAAGATTCTACAAATAAATACTTAGAATATCTCTCATTAAAAGAGCTATTTAATAAAGAAGAGGAGTGGAAGCTACATATATCACAACTCTCTAAATGGAATGAAACCTTAGAAGCAAAGATAGAACTTCTTGATACAAATCGTGTAATTTTAAATAACTACTACACTTTATGGAACGAAACCTTAAAAAATGCCAAAAAAGAGTTAGCACCCAAAGCAATATTAGATAATACAAGTAATATAATTAAAAAAATAAGTGAATTAAAAAAGAAAGCTAAATCACGATATGATCTAATCTTAACCTCTTCAAATATGATAAATAATAAAATTTTAGATTTAAATGGGATTTTAATAGAAACTCAAACAGCAATTTCAAATGTTTCAAACGATGTATTTCATAAAAACTCTCTCTCTTTAATTTCTCTTTTTAGTGAAAAATCTTTTTCTCCCTTTGCCTATGTATCGAGTGCAGTTAGAGCTACTATTGAGATGAAAGATGATTTTTTTAATTATTATGCAGATAATAGTTCTAGAGTATTTATATTTGGATTTTTTTCATTATTTATTATCTTTTTTGTTTTTACTTTTAATTATTTGTACAGAAAGAAGACCCTTTTTATAAAAAAAGAATCATATCTTAAAATAAAATACTCATTTATCTCTTTACCATTTGCAACGAGCTTTATCTTGGTTGCCCTTTTAAACGCAATACTGTTTGGAGATATCCCTTCATCTGTTGAACAGTTTCAACTTCTTTTTATTTACATAGTTGTTTTTTATATTTTTACAAAGTTATTACCTAAGGAGTATTACAAGTATTTTTATATTTATATTATTTTATATTTTGCATCCGTTTTAGAAAATAGTACAAATGGTTTTGAACTTGATGATAGAATCCTTAGTATACTTCTTAGCCTCTCTTTACTTATTTATATAGTAAGTATTATTAAAAAAAGAGTTTTTAATCAATTATTTGGACCTTTAGTTTTAAAATTTATATATAAGCTTGCTTTTATCTATATTTTACTTCTTAGTATCGCTCTTATTTCTGATATTTATGGGGCAACACTTTTATCTTCAAAAATCACATACGGAGTATTTGTCTCCATATCCGCTGCTGTAATATTTTATGTACTTACTGTTATCTTGACTGGATATATTATTATTTTATTACGAAGAAGAATATCTTCTGCCCCTCTTCATATGGAAAAATTCACTTTAAATATAGAAAAAACAACTACTCTTATTGTTAAGCTGTTTATGCTTGTCTGGTGGTTTGTTGTTGTTATGAAACAACTCAGTATATATAAGTATTTTACAGAGGTACAAGAGTATTTTATGTCCCTCTCTTGGAGTATAGGCAGTGCAAATATTTCAATAGTTTCAGTTTCAGATTTTATTTTTATAATTGCTGGAACATGGTTTTTAGTAAAACTAATTAATATTGTTTTAGAGGTAGAAGTTTTTTCTAGATTTAGCTTACCACGTGGGCTTCCAACTGTTATTACAACAGTTTTAAACTATTTTTTAACTATTAGTGGAGGCTTGATCGCTCTGTTTTCATTAGGTATAACAGTTGAGCAATTTACACTTGTTTTTGGAGCACTTGGTGTCGGTATTGGTTTTGGACTTCGTAATATTATTGCAAATTTTATCTCTGGAATTATTATGGTATTTGAGCGACCGATTCAGATTGGAGATACTATTGAGATTAACGATACGATAGGAACGGTTCAAGCTATTCAGACACGTTCAAGTATTATTAAAACTTTTGATGGTTCAGAGGTGATTATTCCAAATGCAGATTTTATTGCAAAGGAGATTACAAACTGGACACTTTCTGATGAGAGACGTAGAAAAACTCTTCTATTTAAGGTTGATTCAGAAAGTGATATTGATGAAGTTTTAGCGATTATGAAGAGTGTTGTTTTTAAGCATCCAGATGTGTTAAAAGAGCCTGAACCAATGGCTGCGTTTTTAGGATTTGGTGAGTACTATTTAGAGTTTAAACTTTACTTTTGGTTGAATGAAAATTTAATTATGGCACAGAGTGATATAGCCATAGCCATATATAAAACTCTTAAGGAACATAATATTAAAATGCCTACACCAAAGCATGAATATTTGAGTAATAAAGAAGAGGTAAAAGAATGAAAAAATTAAATAAAATTATTTTAATGGTACTGATTTGTATGAGTTCTTTAAATGCTTTAGAATTTATAGTTCAAGATACCAATAGTAGTAAAAAAGATGCCACTTGGATCGCCTTACCATATGTTTTTAGCTCTACTTCAATGGGCTTAACAACAGGTGTTGTAGCCATACTTAATGGTTATATTCAACCGCAAATGAATATAGTTGCAACTGCTTTTATTGGAGAAAATATGCCAGTTGAAGAGTTGAATAATATAGGTTCTTCTACACCGCAGCAGGAGCAGGCAAAAGGTGCTGCTCTTGCAATAACTGGATATAGACCATGGTTCTCAAAACGAATGTTTATCTCCCTTTTTGGTTCTTATGCTTACTATCCAAATCAGAGACTCTATCTTAATGGTTCTAATGAATCTCAAAAAAATCTTGAACCAGACTCTTCATCAATAGAATTAACTCCACTTCAAACACAAGGTTTTAATAATTGGGCTAAGATAGACATGAGTTATATCTTGCCTTTTGGTGAGGGTGAAAATAGTATTGTTCCTATTATAAAAACTGTTCGTGGAATTCCTGTAAATAGAGATGCTATTGGTGGTGGTATACCTTTTGTAACAGGTCAAACAGTATTAGGAGGAGAACTTTTCTATACTAAATGGACGGCAGATAAGTTTACACAAGAACCAGCCTTAAATAGTAATGGATTTAGATTATATATGGAGCATGATAATACAGACTATCCAGATAATCCATCTCGTGGTTACAATATGCGCTTTCAAGCTTCTATGGATTTAGGTTTATCTAACTCTACTCAGAGTTGGAATGCACTTGAAGCCTCATACTCTCACTACCTTGAAATGCCAAACTATACATGGAGTAGACAAAATGTTATAGCTTTAAATGCTTGGACAGCATATTCACCTTCATGGGATAAATCAAAAAAATTAAATTCAGATGATCCAGATGCAGTGATAGATTTACATCAACCTCCTATGTGGGAAGGAGCTAAACTTGGTGGATTTTATCGTATGAGGGCATATGATATGAATAGATATAATGATAAAGCAGCTTTATACTTTGCTGCAGAGTATCGTGTTATTCCTAACTTTAATCCAATGCATAATCAAAAATGGAATCCAATTCCTATTGATTGGTTTCAGGCAGTTATGTTTGCTGAGGCTGGACGTGTTGCACCTAGTTATGATTTGATAACATTAAGTCAAGATATGAAGTATGATGTGGGCTTTAGTATTCGTGCACTTGCTGCAAAAATTCCAGTACGATTTGAAATGGCTTTTGGTGATGAGGGATCAAATATGTGGGTAATGGTTAAACAACCATTTTAAAACTTATATAACTAGAAAATTAACCTCTTGAAAAAGAATACCATTAATAATAATAGAGAGTTTATGCTCTCCTTTATAATAAGCCCTTGTACTAATCTTTTTAAAAGAGTAAGCTTTTTTAAACTTTTTCTTTTTAATCTTGAAGTCTGCTTCTGTAAGTTTAAATACTTTTTTATTAAGCTGCCCGTTTTTTCTTAAAAAATGGATTATAAATTCAATTCGAAGTAGACCAAGTTTGTTTATACTTTCTAAATCAAATTCAAAAAAGAGATCTTCTCCCATTTTAACATTTTGAGTATATTTGAAATTATTGAGTAGTACATTTAGTGGTTTTGTAAATCCAAAAAGTGTAAGTACCTCTCTATCACTATTTTTCAGCATGCTTCTACACCCGTGTTTAATCATACTATCGCACTCTTTTGACTCTCCAAACCACTTTTTAGCTAAGGCTTTAACAATGGTAGGATTATCTTTAGATATATCATTTAAATTATTTGCAACACTCTTTCGTACATACTTACTGCTGTCATGCTGAAGAATTTCAAGAATTTCAATGACTAAAGAAGG
>Ga0256826_1002835_pt1 | contig 10496 bp, 15 predicted proteins | sample CV79metaG_FD_185975 | JGI IMG/M metagenome (GOLD analysis project Ga0256826, IMG submission 185975) | Hydrothermal vent microbial communities from East Pacific Rise, Pacific Ocean - CV79 | ecosystem: Environmental > Aquatic > Marine > Hydrothermal vents | place: Pacific Ocean: East Pacific Rise... | reverse complement strand
ATTTTAATTTATCCTTTTTATGTGTATATGCACATTCTAATATATTTAAAATTAAATAGGGATTAAAAAAAGAGGTTAATCTAACTTAAACTGTAAATGTTCCTTAACCCCACCCCACTCATTTTTGATAATACTAAAAACAACTGAGTCTCTTACTCGTCCATTTTTCATTATAATATGATTTCTCAATACACCCTCCTCTTTTGCACCAAGTCTTAAGATGGCATTTCGTGAGGAATGATTTAAGAAGTCTGTCATAAACTCTACTCTATTGAATGCCATCTCTTCAAATATATAGGATAGAAGTAAAAGTTTTGCTTCTGTATTGACATAAGATTTTTGCCATGAAGATGCTAAAAAGGTAAATCCAATCTCTGTTTTTTTATGTTTAAAATCTGTTGCTCTTAAGCGAGTAGAACCAACTACTTTATTACTTTTTATATCTAGGATGGCATAAGTGATACCAAATCCACTCTCATATTCACTCTTTGCATTCTCTATAAATGTATTTATTTCGTCAATATGTGGGACAATAGTTACAAATAACTTCCAAAGCTCTCCATCGCGGACAACATTTTCAAGTCCCTCTTTATGCTCTTTTCTAAGTGGTTCAAGTTGTACCAACTTTCCCTTTAGTACTTTTTTCTCAAACTGCATCTTCTCTCCTTATAATTTCAAAAAGTATTCTTGACTCATCTCTACACTCATCTCTACTTATTTCAACAAAGAGAGGAGAGAGCTTCTATTTTTGTATACCCAGTCTATTTAGATAGAGTTTGAGTAGTTTTTCATTCATACTCTTATATTATCAGTTATTATATAACAGACATACTATTAAAGTATTACTTTGGTATATCTAACATTCCCTTGTGTCATATTAGCTATTTGTATAGAGTCTGTTGGACAGTGGTGTACACAGTGTAAACACATATCACAGTCAAGTCCGAATTTAATTCTCTCATCAAAGATGATGTTCTCTCTTGGGCATCCTTTAACACACTTCATACACTCTATACAGATATCAGGTTGCGAGTAAAACTCTGGTACGTATTTACTATATTGAGCATGAAATTTATTTTTCATAGTTTGAGGGATTAAAAATGAGAGATAAACATACCACTTTTTAGCCACTCTCATCTCTTGGTGTTTTAGCAGAGTTTGCACAAACTCGCTCACTTTTTTATCTATATTTCTAGAGTGAAAAGATTTGAGTATTTTCTCTGTTAATGACTCCTTTTTTGCGAACATCAAGAGTGCATCTGAAGCTGGCATATAAAGCTCCATTACTCCAACCGTTTGAAATCCTTCTAATTCTGAAAGTTCTTTTATTGAGTCTCCTGATGCAAAGGCTTTTGTACAGAAGAAAGCTATAGGTTTATTTTTCTTTCTAAGAATTTCCAACAAGTCTTTTACTAACTCTGGAGAAGTTAAATCATAAATAGGAAATCCAACTACATATAAATCCGCTTCAGCAGATACATCTACTACACTCTTTTTCATAACTCTTGTCATTTTGACACTACAAGAGTTACTCTTTAGCTCTGTAGAAATTTTTTTAGCTATAAACTTAGTATTACCAGCACCAGAGTAGTAAAAGAGTGATATTTTCATTAAAAACCTTTTAGTGACTTTAAAGTCATTATTAAAATAGTAGTCTTTTTTATCTACTAAGTCAAGATATTTAAATTTATTATGACTTTTAGGTCAATAAAGATATAATTTTGTATATATAAGGAAAAAAATGCCTAAAATAGTAGATAAAAAGCTTATGCAAGAAACAATTATAACAGCTGCAATAAATGCCTTCTCCAAATATGGTTTTGCTAAAACAACAATGATGCAAATAGCACAAGAGGCCAATTTAGCAAAAGGAACTCTCTATCTCTACTTTAAGTCAAAAGAGGAGCTTCTCTCAAACATTAGTGAGATGCACTTCTCTAAACTTAAAGAGGGGCTCATTCCAAATGAGTACTTTACAAACTTAGATACATTACTCGCTTATATAGAAAAGGCTTTACTTGTTAATGAGAAAGATGCAAAATTTATCCCCATATTTTTTGAAGCTTTTGGAGCACAACTCTCTAATGATGAGTTTATGGGGCAATACAGAGAGCTTTTTAAAACTATAGGAAATTTTTATGCAAGTAATTTTCAACTTCTAATAGATAAAAAAGAGATAAACAGCACCATCAACCCAGATGCACTAGGAAGAGTACTTGTAAGTATGTTAGATGGTATTATACTTCATAAAGGCTTTTTTAAAATACCTGAGAATGAGCATGGTTTTATGGTTAAGAGTGTTCTTCTTTTATTTAAAAATGGTTTAGAAAATAGATAATGTTTTCTTAGAATTGAACCTAAACCTAAGATAGGGACAAGTAATAATATATTCAAAAGTTTCATAATGGGTAAATGATACAATAAAACCTTATATGACACAAGGAGAAAGCGATGCAAGAGCATAATAGAGCAAGTGCATGGTTTAATGAACTTTATGAAGAGCACAAAGAGAAGCATGAAAATATTCCTTGGGCTAGAGGATCAGTAAATCCTCTCTTAGAGAGTTACTTAAGTGATAAAACAGAGACTCATAAGGGAAAAGCCCTCGTAATAGGATGTGGGCTCGGTGATGATGCTCATGCCTTAGAACTTGCAAAAGAGCATTTTGACTTTGTATTTGAAGCACTTACCATTCAGTCCTTGCCTATAGAGTTTCGAAAGAAGATGATAAACACCATAGCAGATACTTTGGCTTTAAACGCCAGGTTGTTACTTGTTGCACATAAAAGAGAAGATGATTTTAAGGGTCCACCTTTTTAACACAAAAAGAAGTTGACCTGTTTAAGCTCTATGAACTAGAAGAGTTAATCTCTCAACTTCATACAGAGAAGTCTAAAGTCTCTAGTCCTCGTTTTAGAATTTTATATCAGAAGAATAGGTTTTAAATTGTCATACTTTACTCTTTCATAACAAGTTTTTGATAAGTATCTAATAATTTTAAATCTGTTATAGAGCCATGATGATGTACTTGTTTATATCGTCCACTCTCTATTACATAGATTCTACTTGTACGAATATCTAGCTCTATTGTTATACCATTTTTAATAATATACCCTCTCTCTCGTCCTGCTGCAAAAAACATATCACCTTTTTTTTGAATACTATAATCATAAAACTCTACATAAACTTCAGCTTTGCCAAAAAATATCTTTTTATACACCTCTTGTATCTTCTCCCATTCTCGGAGTATACCACCTATCGGATTATCCATAATTCCACTCTTTTCACTCCAGTTTTCTTGCATTAACTCTATATTTTGTGTATTAAATGCCTTATAAAACTCTACTAAAACCTTATGCTCATCACTTGAAAAGTTCTCTTCTTTACCTGTAATTGCCTCATTATAAATCTTCATTCCTACTCCTTTGTTGACTAAGCAGTCAAATGCTACAGTAAAATTGACTATATAGTCAAGAGTTATTTAGATAAAATAAGATTATGAAAAAAATATCTACAAGAAACAAAATTTTAAATAGTGCCTTTAGACTCTTTTATGAGAGAGGTTTTAATGGTACAAGTATAGATGATATTCTAAAAGATGCAGGACTAAATAAGGGTTCACTTTACCATCTTTTTAAAGGAAAAAAAGAGCTTCTACTTGTAGTAATAGAAGAGAAAATTGCTTATAATTTACAAGTGAAGTATAAAGAGATTGCAACTATGCAAGAACCTCTAAAACATTTAGAAAAAATACTACTTACTGCTGAGTCTTTTGATTTTAAGCATGGATGTGCATTAAATAACTTAGTCCAAGAACTAAGTCCAGTTGATACAGATGTAGCTAAAGCTCTTTTAAAAGTTTATAATGATTTAGAACACTACTATTTTCTTGCACTCAGAGAAGAAAATTTTGATGATGAGAAGAAAAAATCTTTAAGTAAAATGATGGTTGCTACAGTAGAGGGGGCTATCATGGCAGCAAAAGCTACACAAGATAAAGAGCCTTACTTAGGGATTGTAAAAGAGATGTTTAAACTTTTATAATAAAACTATTTTTTCGTAACTATATAAAGTTGTTCATGTCCTAGTCGTTTAAGAATATCCATAACACTCACAAAGTCTTGAAACTTTGACTCTTTATCACTTCGTAAGATAACAGTCTGTTTTTTTGAAACACTTGAGAGTTTCTGCTCTAATGTTTCTAAATCAACTCTCTCTTTACCAAAGAACATCTCACCCTTGGCATTTACATATACTGTCACTTCTTTTTTAGTATCTTCTTTATCTGTGGCCTTAGCCTCAGGAAGATTAACTGGAATAACACCCTGCTTTATAAAAGTAGCAGTAGTTAAAACCATAACAAGAAGAACAAGCATAATATCTATAAATGGAATTACATTTATAGAATCAAATCTCTTATGGCTCTTTTTACACTTTGCCATGCTTCTCTTTTGCCTCTACCTCAACATCAAACTTTGTTAAAATTCTTTCTGCTTTTCTAAGAGTTATCGTATATGCAACTATAGCTGGCATAGCAACTACAAGTCCCATTGCAGTTGCTTTAAGAGCAAGTGCGAGACCAACCATAATCTTTTTAGCATCAACTGCACCAACATCACCCATAGTATAAAAAGTTATCATAATCCCTACAACAGTACCAAGAAGCCCAACATAAGGTGCATTTGTACCAATAGCACTTAGCACACCTATATTATCTGTCAAGTCTAAGTCGAGATTATCTCTATACTCATAATCTTCAGTTCTTACACTCTTGTAAAACATCATACGCTCTATAAATAACCATAGAGTTACTATACTCATTAGGCTTAGTATTCCCATTACTCCATAGTCAAGTGCTTGTTCTGCTATCTGTAAAACATTTCCTGCTTCCATTTATATTCCTATATATTTTAAAATTTTAACTCTACTCTTGTTCCATTATCTTTTTGAGATTTAAAACTAAGTCTTATACTATTTTTATCACAAAATCTTTTTACCATACTAAGTCCTATTCCAAAACCTTGTATATCACTGTTTGACTGGTAATAGTTGTCAAAGATACGGAGTAGTTCTACTTCATCCATCCCTATACCGTAGTCTTCTATAAAAAGTGTCTTACTCTTTATATTTATATCTATTGTTTTTGAATTCTTGGAGTATTTTACCCCATTATCAACAATATTGTCAATCACCTTGGCTAAGCCTTTTTTATCACTCTTTATTTGTAACTTTTCAAGGGCTAGATTAAACTCAAACTGTGGATATATCTTACTTAAAAATGCCACTCTCTCTTCTACTAGTTCATCTACAAAAAACTCTTCTTCCACATCTTGGCGGCTCTGCATCTTTATCATATAGTCAAGTTCATTATATCGTTCTTTTAACATCTCACAAGCTCTATTTATTCGCCCTATTCTCTTTAAACTCTTCTCATCTTCTGTATTTTTTTCAAGCATTTGTGTGTTTGTTATTATGGTACTAATAGGGAGGTTTAACTCGTGAAGTGTCTCTTTTGAGAGATTTTGCAGACTCCTAACATACTCTAAGAGTGGGTCAACTGCAAGTTTTGAGATAAATATACCAGATAAAACTATAAAACATAAACCAATTATACTCAGTAATAAAAGATTTTCTACTTTAAGCACAGCAACAAGATAGTAAGCAAATACAACAAATACAACAACAGTTATGAAGTAGTAGATAAATATGTTGATCCGAAGGTTATTGAACAAGTTTGTACCCAATGCCACGAATATTTTCTATTTTCATCTTAGGAAGGAGTTGCTTGAGTCTATTTATATAAACACGAATGGCACCATCACTTCCACCCTCACTAGAGCTCCACAGTTCATCGAAGATAAGCTCTTTAGGTACACTGGCATTTAGATGTGTCATAAGAAGAACTAAGAGTATATACTCTTTTTTTGAGAGTTCAAGTGGTATACCATCATAGGTTATAGTTTTATGTAGTTTATCATGTGTCAGTTTTCCAATCGTTATAGGTTGCTCTTTTTTACTTCTCTTTAAAAGAGCAGCTAAACGCCAAAGAAGTTCATCGGAATCAAAAGGTTTAGTCAAAAAATCATCAGCACCACTTAGAAATCCACGCTCCAGCATCTCTTTATCTTTATGTGAGGTAAGAAAAATTGCAGGGGTATTGTCCTCAACTCCACGAAGTTCACTTAGAAGTGAAGTGCCATCTATAAGGGGAACATTTATATCTAAAAGGTAAACATCAAACTTTGACTCAAAAGTTGCATCGAGGGCATCTTGTCCATTTGCAAAGTGAGACACTTCATAAGATGACTCTTCAAGGAGGTCTATAAGCGTTTCAGCAAATAGTGTGTCATCTTCTAAAAGGAGGAGTCTAGTCAACAGTCTCTATTGCCCAGCTTAGGGTCTCACCTGCATACATAGGGACAACACCAGAGTAGTTCTCAGGAACAACAAAAGGACGGTTTTCTAAGGTAACCTCTTTAAACTCAGGACAAATTCCATAAATACCCTGTGCATTATCACTTACAAATGACTGTAAGTTATCAAGTTTACCAAATTGGTCAAAGATTTCACAAAGAAGTTGAAGTGCTATAGGAGCTGTAAAGACACCTGCTGCACAGCCACAAGACTCTTTTTTATGTTGAGGATGTGGTGCAGAATCTGAACCAAACATTACTTTAGGGTGAGCTGAAAGTGCTACTGTTAAAAGAGCATCTAAATCTTCTGGTCGTTTAGCGATAGGTTTACAAAAGAGATGTGGTTGCATCATACCACCAACAACATCATCAAGTGTTAAAAGTAAGTGATGAACAGTTATAGTTGCATAAAGATTTTCAAACTTATCTAACATATCAACAGCTGCTGCAGTTGTAATATGTTCCATAATTATCTTAAGTTTAGGAAAACTAGTAGCTAATAGTTCATATATAGACATAAACTCAGCCTCTCTGTCCATAACAAAACCATCAGTTTCACCATGCACACATAAAGGAATTTCTAGCTCACTCATAGCTTCAAGTGTAGTTCTCATCTCCTCTATATCAAAAGATGAAACACCACCCTCTGAGTTTGTAGTTATTCCAGCAGGATAGAGTTTGATGGCAGTTATTTCATCTGCTACAGACTCTAAAAATGCCTTATCGTAGTTTTTGTAAAAAAGAGTCATATATGGTTCAAAGTAGTCATTAGGAACAGCTGCCATGATACGTTCTTTATACGCAACTACATCTGCACGATTCTCAACAGGAGGAACTAGGTTTGGCATAATAATAGCACCACTAAAAGAGTATGCAGTAAGAGGTGCTACATTTTCAAGCATTACACCATCACGTAGGTGTAAGTGCATATCTAGTGGCATTAAAATAGTATGTGTTTTCATCAAAATTCCTTAATTCTTTTTATAACCATATTATAGCAGATAATGTAATAATTATTAATGTTAGGAGTGGTAAAAACTTGTAAAAAGTACTGATGCCAAACTGAGGTTTTCCATCTACAAAAATTCCAAGTTGAACTACCGTTACAATTAGTGCTGCTATGATGAAAAAGATGAGAGATGTTAATACAACTAAATACCAACTAAGATGTGAAAAACCATAAAAATAGGTACCAGTCATAGCCATAGAGACTAAAACATGTTGTAAAATCATAAGAGCAGATAATTTTTCTTCTTTTTTATGTACACGGGCTATTTTCAAGTAAATAAAAAAGAGAAAAGATGAGAGATAAAAGAGCAAAATACGAGTCCTTAATTTTTAAAGAATCATATCTAAATAACTTTAATTGATGTTTATCATATGCAATTTTTATATATTTAGAGAGTCTATAAACTCTCTTTAGCTGTGATAATTAAATCATTAATCGCTTTTTCATAAACTTTAGCTTCACTCTCTATAGTTGACTCAAAACGAGTCACAAGTACTGGAGTTGTATTTGAAGCTCTTACAAGCCCCCAACCATTTTCAAAGTTTATACGAACACCATCTACTTCAATGATATCTTTAATAGTCGGAAATGATGTAGGTGGAGTTTTAAGAAGCTCTTTTACACGATCTATGATTTTAAACTTCTCTTGCTCTGTTGTTTCAACTTTAAGCTCTTCTGTTGAGTAAACTTTTGGTAAAGCCGCAAGTTCAGCATCTAGATCAATACCATCTTGTACCAACTCTAACATTCTAAGGGTTGCATAAATAGCATCATCATAACCAAAATAACGATTTTTAAAGAAGATATGACCACTTACTTCACAAGCAAGATCGGCGTTTGTTTCTCTCATTTTTACTTTGAGGTTTGAGTGACCAGTTTTGTACATTATAGCTTTTGAGCCACGCTTAGTCAGCTCATCATACATAACTTGTGAACACTTCACTTCACCAATTACAGTTGGCTTATCCATCTTCATGCTATAAAGAAGAGCCATCATATCACCCTTGATGTTGTTCTTATGAGTAAGAACGGCTATACGGTCAGCATCACCATCGTAAGCAAATGCTATATCGCCATCTGTAGATAAAAGTTTTTTAACATCTATAAGGTTGTGCTCATCTGAAGGATCTGGGTGATGATTTGGGAAAGTTCCATCAGGGTCTACATAGAGCCCTTTTGTTTTAAGTTCTAAACGAGAGAAAATGTCTTCAGTCACAACACCTGCAACACCATTTCCACAGTCGTAAACTATTTTGCTCTCCATACCTTTAAGGTGCTGAAATTCATTTACTAAAAAGTCAACATAACGAGTTACAGCATCTATCTCTGTTACATCACGAGTAACTTCCTTTGGCATATCCATAGCATCACACTCACGACCTAAGGCATAGATATCTTCACTGAAAAATGGTGCTTTATCTATAGTAATCTTAAAACCGTTATACTCACTTGGATTATGAGAACCTGTTATCATAACAGAAGCAGATGGAGTTATACCATTCCACTCTTGGTAGTTTGTGAAATAGTTTACAGGAGTAGGAACAAGTCCCATACCGAGAACTTTTTTACCCCCAGCATTTAAACCACGAGTTAAGTACTCAAAAAGTATAGGAGAGTGTGAACGAGCATCGTAACCCACAGCTACATATTCTCCATCTATTTTTGATGCAAGCGCATACCCTATGCGAACAACACTCTGCTCGTTTAACTCTTTTTCGTAAATTCCACGGATATCATACTCTCTATAAATACTCAAATTATCAACCTTTTGTTTTATTAAAAGGATTGTATAATTTTTTTGGTTAAAAACTAATTATGCCTCTTGATTTAAAATAGAGTATCCTAGACTATGCATCTCTTTATCTACCATCTCTAAAGCAGCTTGCATAGTTTTTTGTGAGATTTCTGGTAGTTCTCCACCCCACATTCTTTCAGCATCTTTAAACCCTTGAAGCATACCTTCTCTACCTGCACGCAGTCTATCTTCATCTCCACCTGCTCCAGCAATGACAAAGTTTGCTATTCTCTCAGATGTTTGAGAAATACCGAATATACCATCATCTGCAACAAGTGCTGCCGCTTCATCTTGAGATAGTTCAGCAATTGGTTTACCCTCATAGCCTATGTCGCCTAAGAATGATTGAAAATCTTTATAAGCTTCAGCAAAATCAACTTCTTTAGAGACTAAATGTCCCTGAATATTGGCAGATTTTAGGGCAAAAGCATTAGCATTTTCAGTAATTTGAGCTCTAATTTCAGATGCTTCTTCCTTACTTAACTTCTCCGTAAAATTTGTTTTTACAGTATTTGAATTTGTTGCAGCATTTGTGCTTGCAATATTTGATGAGATTTGCATAACATTTCCTTTAGGTTTATTCTTTATCAATATACTACAATTAATTAATGTAGATTTAATGTAACTATATCGGCATTTTATACATTAAATTCACACTTTATTTATAGATAATCTTTTTAAAGGATAATTCATGAAAACTAGAAACATATTAACATTAACACTTTTAGCAACAACTCTAACTTTAGGTGCAGCAGTTCCAAGAGAATTAAACGCCACTGTCAAACAAAAATCTAACTCTATTTCAAATCAAATTGCTAATACATTATATAACCGTGGAATAGAAATTAAAAAAGCACATGAACTTAGTCATAATCTAATAAATGTAGACGAAGAACTTTTTTCTTTTATGGTTCAAACTTACTCTAACGAAACAGGTATTGAACTTAATGAAATAAATCATGAACTAGGAAAATTAGCCTTAAATAAAAAAAGTGTTGATTTTTCATCTTATTCATTTTTACTCAAACTAAGCCAAACTATCAAAAAAGAGCACTTAACAACTGCAGAATTACAAGTAATTGAAAATATTTCTACTAAAAATCAGATAATTTACAAAGCTTTTGTATAAATTGTGTAAATAAATTGGTTTCTTACAACAATTTAGATATACTGTCTCCGATGAAAGATGAGGCTCGAGTTCATCTTTAGTGTGAAATTTTGCTCTTGTTGCATTTAGACCCCTAAAGACTCTCCAATTTTTGACTCCACTAATGAAGTG
>Ga0256826_1002834_pt1 | contig 10498 bp, 14 predicted proteins | sample CV79metaG_FD_185975 | JGI IMG/M metagenome (GOLD analysis project Ga0256826, IMG submission 185975) | Hydrothermal vent microbial communities from East Pacific Rise, Pacific Ocean - CV79 | ecosystem: Environmental > Aquatic > Marine > Hydrothermal vents | place: Pacific Ocean: East Pacific Rise... | reverse complement strand
TTTCAAAGGTATTTTAGCTGGTGAGTTCGATCACATGTCTGAAAATTCATTCTACATGGTTGGTAGTATGGAAGAAGCTATTGCAAAAGATGCGAAAAACAAATAAGCTTTGTGCTTATAAAGGACTATAATGGATATGTTTAAACTTGAAATCCTAACTCCTAATGGTGAAATCTTTAATGGTGAAGTTATTAGTGTAGTTCTCCCTGGTGAAGAGGGAGAGTTCGGAGTATTAGCTCGTCACTCTTCTATGACAACACTTTTAACAAGTGGTGTTATAGATGTTGAGAAAGAAGATAAATCAGTTGAAGCTATTGTTATCAACTGGGGTGTTGTACAAGTAGATGAAGAGAAAGTTATTATTTTAGTTGAAGGTGCTGCCGCTATTCGTGGTGCAAATGAATCTGAAATTGCTCAAGCTCTTGAAGATGCTAAAAAGTTAATTGCTGATGTTGCTGACTCTAGTTCAGCTATTGCATCTGTATCTGCTAAAATAGAATCAGCTGCTCAGAAGTTAATATAGTTCATGCTTAACAATTTAATAGATTTTTATCTAAAAAGTCATCCTGTAACGATAGGTGTTTTATTACTCCTATCTATTTACTTTATTGTACTCAATTGGGTGTTCTTTTATAGATATTTTTCTATTAATAGTTGGCTTGAAAATGAAAGAAACTCTTTAGACTCACTTTTAATGGGTGGTTCTAATGTTAGTGAAAACTCTTTTTTAAATAATTTTATAAAAACAAGTAACAGTATTTCAAAAGAAGTTTTAGCACTAGGAATGTTAGCAGCAACTAAAGAAGCAACTAAAGGATTATCTATCCTCTCTGTATTCGCTTCAACTACACCCTTTATCGGTCTCTTTGGAACAGTTGTGTCAATTTTAGATACTTTTACACATATCGGTCAAACTACTGGAAGTATGTCTGTAATTGCTAGTGGTGTTTCAGATGCCCTTATTGCAACGGCTGCAGGTATATTTGTTGCTGTATTCTCCTATACTTACCATCAAATGTTAAAAAGAAAATCATTTGAACTTATTAGTTATATCCAGATGCAAAGTGATGCGATTTTAGCTCGTAAGGCATAATAGTGTTATATGATTGGGACGATAAACCAGAACTAAATATTACACCTTTAGTTGATGTTATGCTCGTTCTTTTAGCTATTTTAATGGTTATCGCTCCAAATATTATTTATGAAGAAAATATTAAATTACCTCAAGGTTCGTCATCCCAGCAACTTTCAAAAATTCCTCCTGTTCATATTAGTATTGATTCAAATAAAAAAGTAAAAATAAATAAAGACACATACATTTTAAATGCTTTTATGGATAACTTTTTACTCTATTCTAGTAAGTTAGATAAAAAAGCAACTGTCTTAATTAGTGCAGATAAAAGTTTAGATTATGGAATAGTTATGTCTGTTTTAGCAGCTGTCAAACAGGCTGGATTTACAGAGGTATCTTTAGCAACAAATGGTTGATAGTAGTAGAAATTTCTATCTGAGTGGACTTATATCAATCACTCTTTTCTTACTCTTTTTATTCTCATTTCTTGTGATGATGTTTAATCCTAGTAAAATAAATACATTCGCACTACACAAAGATAATTTTATCTCTATCTCATTAGAGACTCCAAAAGTGAAAACTCAAAGTATTCAAAAAGTTGAAAAAGCAGCAAGTGTAGAGAAGTCTGTTGATACACCGAATGAAGATATTGATGTGAACAATCTATTTAATGATGTGTGGACTAAGAAAATCACACACAAAAAAGAGATAAAGAGAAAGGTGAACTCTAAAAGATTAAGTGAAATAGCAAAAAAAATTAAAACTACAGAAAATAATGATGTTAAATCTTTATCTGAAATAGTGAAAAATATTGAGAGTGTAAAAACAAATAATGAAAATACTAATAGCTCTACAGCAGAGCAGGTTAATGAATATTTAGCTAAAATTCAGGCAATTGTTTATCAATATTTTCATGTCCCAGCAAATTCAGAGGGCAGTAGTGTTAAGAGTGTTATTGAGTTAAATGCTTTAGGTAAAGTCATTGACTTTAGAATTTTAAGATATTCCGATAATGAAGCTTTAAATCGTGAAGCTGACGGAATTGCTAAAAGACTTAGGTATGTTGTCTTTCCAAAAAATCCACAAAACAAATCAAGTAGAACTATTGTCATATTAGTATCTAAGGAGTCAAATTGAAAATAATACTTTCATTACTATTTATATTCGGATTATCTTTCGCAGGTGATGCAACAATTGAAGTTGTTAAAAGAGTAGATGCTCTTCCATCTATAGCTATTGAAGATGCATCAATAAACTATGATGAAACATTTAAGTTACAGTTTTTTAAGTCAATAGTAGCTGATTTAAATGTTATATCTCTATTTAATGTTGATAGATTTCATCGTAAAACATACTTTAATGATACTAATGTCCTCGTTGAAAATAAAGATATGAATTATGTACTACGTTATAAAATGTATGAAGATGATAATAGCGGATTACATGTTGATATGAAAATCATTCAAAATAATAAAGATGTGTTTAATAAAAATTATAGAGTAAGCAGACAAAATATCTATATGTTCGTAACACATGCAATGGCATATGATATCAATGAGTTTATGGGAGAACCATCTGTGGCATGGATGAAAAGAAAAGTTATCTTTTCGCGAATGGTTGGAGCTAAAAAAAGTGAAATTGTGATTTCTGATTACTCTTTAGCCTATCAGCATATTATGCTAAAAGGCGGGTTTAATATTTTTCCTAAATGGGCAAATGAAGCTCAAAATGCATTTTACTATACATCTTTAGATGGACTTAAACCCACTTTAAAATATGTAAATATTAAAACTCTTAAAGTATCAAATATAATATCATCAGATGGTATGATGGTCTGTTCTGATGTGAGTCGAGATGGGAAGACTCTTCTTTTAACAATGGCTAAAGAGGGACAACCTGATATTTACACTTACAATGTTAAGACAAAAAAGTATAAACGTGAAACTGTTTATGGTGGTATTGATGTAAATGCTCAATTTATGGGTAAGGATAAAATAATTTTTATCTCTTCACGTCTTGGCTATCCAAATGTTTTTTCAAAAAAACTAGACTCTAATGAAATTGAGCAGTTAGTCTATTATGGTAAAAGTAATTCTGCATGTAGTTCTAATGGCGAGTATATAGTATATAAGGCTAGAGAAACTTCAAATGCATTTGCTAAAAATACATTTAATCTTCACCTAATATCTATGAAAACAGATTTTATCCGCCGTTTAACAGCAACAGGTATTAATGAATTTCCAAGATTTTCCAAAGATGGAGATGCAATTTTATTTATTAAAAACTATAAAAATCAGAGTTCCATAGGTATTATAAGACTTAATCACAATAAAAACTATCTTTTTCCTTTAAAATATGGAAAAGTCCAGTCTATGGACTGGTAAAAAGAGTACTTATATCGAGTTGTTAGCATATTTTAGATATAATGATTGAAATTAAAAATTTAGGAAATTAAATATGAAAAATATAGTACTTTCAGGTGTTGTAGCAACACTTTTACTTTTGAGTGGATGTAGCACTAATACTCCTGCTGTAGATACAAAAGCTACAGAAAAACCAGCAGTAGAAACTCAAGAAGTAAAAGCAGTTGAGACTGAAACAGTTGCAAGTGAAGATAGTTTAGTAGATTCTACTTCGTCATCTTCTTCAAATAGTAACCTAAGTATGACAGATATTGAATCTCAACTCTCTTCAATTTATTTTGCGTTTGATCAGTTTTCTATAGATTCTAAAATGCAAACAAAAATTGAAACGGCATCAGAGTTGGGTAAGAGTACTGCTAGTAATTACAATATAAAACTTGAAGGTAATTGTGATGAGTGGGGTAGTGATGAGTATAACTTTGCACTAGGTCTTAAACGTGCTGATGCAGTTAAAAAAGCGATTGTTGCACAAGGAATTGATGCATCACGTATCTCTATGGTAAGTTATGGTGAATCAAATCCTGTATGTTCAGAGAAAACTCAAGATTGCTGGGCTAAAAATCGTCGTGTTGATTTTAAACTATTACCATAATATTTAAGTAGTAGTGAATGAAAAACAGAAAGATTCTTCTCTTCATATCTTCTGTCCTCCCATCTCTTTTACTGAGTGCTGAACCTTCAGCATTCGGTGCAGGTGACCTCAATAGTCCAAATCCTTATGGATTGACATCAAATGAAAAAGTTATTTTAGATACAAAAAAGAGACTTCATAAAGTATCTGTTAAAAGTAATAATCAAGGTAACCAGCTTGATTCATTAAGAGAAAGAATTGATGGTTTACAGAGTATTATTGAAAGTTTAAGTAGAAAAGCACATAATAACAAAATCAATTTAAATAGACAAGCTCAAGAGAATAAGAAAAATATTCAAAATTCTAATGAGTACGAGAATCGTTTAAGTGAAATTGTAAAAGCAAATGAGGTGAGTATATCTCAACAGCAACATGTTTTAAACGAGATGTCAAAACTTATTGATACTATCAATGCTCAATATGTCTCTAAAGAAGAGTTTAATGTACTTGTCAAAGATGTAAATAACTTTAAAGATTTGATTGCTAAAGAGCTAAAAGCAAGAACTAAAAAAGTTCCAACTTCAAACTTTAAGTCTAAAACTTCAGCAGAAGTAGCAACTCAAGCTAAAGCATATTACAATAAAAAATATTATACAAAAGCGATAGAGAGTTATGAGTACTTAATCAAGAAAAAGTATAAACCTGCATATGCTCATTATATGATTGGTGAGATGAATTTTAGACGTAAAAATTATTCAAATGCTATATCATACTTTAAAAAGAGTTCTTCGCTTTATTCTAAGGCTTCTTATATGCCTAAACTTATGTTGCATACAGCTATAAGTATGAACAATACAGGGGATAAAGCACATGCAAATGCTTTTTTTGAAGCAGTAGTAGCAAAGTATCCAAATTCGGCTGAGGCTGAAGTAGCAAGAGAATATATTCAGCAGTAATAAATAAAATTATGATAAAATCGCGTAATTAAATTAATAAGGAAATAATAATGGCAATAGAAGCAAATCAAATTGTATCAATCGAGTATGAAGTTCGTGATGGTGACAAGGTAGTAGATAGTAATGTTGGTGGGGCTCCACTAGTATTTATGTTTGGTAAAGGTCAAATTATTCCTGGCTTAGAAAATGGAATTGTTAATATGGCTATTGGTGAAAAAGCTGATGTTCTTGTAAAACCTGCTGATGCTTATGGTGAGTACAATGCTGAAGCAACTCAAGAAGTTCCTGCTGATCAATTTGCTGGAATTGACTTAGAATTAGGAATGACTCTTTATGGTCAAGCTGAAGATGGTGGTACTACACAGGTTACTGTTAAAGAGATTGGTGCTGATAATATCACTATAGATTTTAATCACCCTTTAGCTGGTAAAGAGTTGATGTTTAGTGTAACTATTAACAATGTTAGAGAAGCTACTGCTGAAGAAGCTATGACGGGTGTACCAGCTGAAAACAAACCAGAAGAAGGCGAAAGCTGCGGTACAGGTTGTGGTTGTCACTAATTTTATAACAGCTTCTGAGGCTTCCTCTCAAGCTTTTAAAACTGCGACACTTCTAAAAACATTAACAGTCAATGCTCTTATTATGGGTGAAGTTGGTGTTGGAAAAAAGTGTTTAGCATCTTTTATACTCCCTGAGGCATCTATTGTAGATGCTTCTAATTTCGATGAACTTCTTGGCTCTCTTGAAAACTGTAATGATATTGTAATTACAAATATTGAAAATTCTCCAAATATTAAACGCCTGATTCAAACTATAAAAGATAACCATGTACGAGTTATTGCAACATCTAAACACTCATTCTCAAATGAGTTTATTGATGAAATATTTAGTGTGAAATTTGATATACCCTCATTGGAACATAGAGTTGAAGATGTAAATATGTTAATAGCACTTTTTGAAGAGGAAGCAGCTTCCCTTTTTGGAGGTGAACAGACTTTAAATAGAGAAAATTTTCAGGCAGACTTAAGCCAAAATGCCAAGTCTCTTAAACGTCAGGTTATGATTAATTATCTTCTTCAAGATATACAAGATAAAGAGTTAATGGACATTATACAGAATTATCTTCATGATAAATTAGGGTCAAATAGTGACTATCGAAATTTTTTATATCTCTATGAGGTGCCACTCATTAAGTCTGGACTCAAAAAATTTAAATCCCAACTCCAACTATCAGATAGGTTAGGTTTAAACAGAAATACATTAAGAAAAAAGATAGCTGATAATAAAAAATATTTACAATAACATAAAGGAAAAACATGAGTAAAATAGCGATGATATTTGCAGGACAAGGTTCTCAAGCAGTAGGAATGGGAAAAGATTTTTATGAAAACTCTGAAGTTGCACGTGAAATGTTTGCAAAAGCAGGTGAAAGAATTGGTGTTGATTTTAAAGAACTTATTTTTGAAGAAAATGAGAAACTAGGGCAAACTGCATATACTCAACCGGCTATTTTACTAGTTCAGATGATTGCTTATAAACTTTTTACAGATGCTTGCCCTGATATGAAAGCTGAGCTTTTTTTAGGTCACTCTTTAGGTGAGTTTTCCGCTCTATGTGCATCTGGTGCTATAGACTATGTTGACGCTGTTGAGTTAGTTCATAACCGTGGTGCATTTATGCAGTCTGCTTGTGAAAGTGTTGTAGCTGGTATGATGGTTCTTGTGGGACTTGATGATGCTAGTGTGGAGAAAGTTTGTGCAGATGCACAATCTGAGGGTAAAAAAGTATGGCCTGCTAACTATAACCAAGATGGCCAACTTGTTGTTGCAGGAATGAAGTCTGATTTACAGAGTTTAGAGCAGACTTTTAAAGATGCAGGTGCAAAACGTGCATTACTTTTAGATATGTCTGTAGCTTCTCACTGTGAGATTTTAGCTCCGGCACAAGCACCACTTGCCGAGTTAATGGAGAAAATGGTTTCTGATAATTTCTCAGCTCCAGTTATCTCAAATGTTACTACAGAGCCTTATAGCACTAAATTTGATGCAGTTGCACTTTTAAAAGACCAACTTGTAAAACCTGTGAAGTATAAGCAGTCTATTTTAGCTGTAGCACCTGAACTTGATATGGCTATTGAGTTTGGAAATGGTATCACGCTTAAAGGTCTTAACCGTAGAATTGCTAAAGAGTTAAAAACTCTTAATATCTCAGATATGGCATCACTTGAAAAAGTAAAAGAAGAGATCTGCTCTTAAGTCATGAGAGTAACTCTAGCCCAAACTTCACCTAAGTTAAATAAAACTAACTTAGGTGATATTGTACAGATTATTAAAAATGTTAAAGATAGCAGTGATTTGATTGTCTTTGCTGAACTCTCTTTAAGTGGCTATATGCTTCAAGATAAGCTCATTGAAGATGCTTGGCATTTAGAAGAACTTACAGAGTTAAGAGACTTAAGTAAAGATATAGATATTGTAGTTGGTGGAGCAGTTAAAGAGAATAGTGTCTTTAGAAATGCAGCACTCTATTTTCATAAGGGTGAACTACTGAGTAGACATAACAAGGTGCATCTTCCAAACTATGGAATGTTTGAAGAAGCAAGATACTTTGAAGCTGGAAAAGAGTTTGAGAGTTTTTTAGTTGAAGACAGAAGAGTCTCTATGGTTGTTTGTGAAGATTTATGGCATGAGAGTGTGCATAGAGACCTGATACAAGAAAATCCAGATACTATCATCGCTCTCGTAGCTTCTCCTGCTCGTGGATTTAGTGATGATGGTTTAGAGATAGAAGCTAAATGGTTAGAAATTATTAAAAGAGTTGCACTTGAGTGTAAAGCAAATCTCATCTTTGTGAACCGTGTTGGTTTTGAAGATGGTTTAGGCTTTTGGGGTGGCTCTTGCATAGTCAACTCAAACGCTGAAATTATAGAAAAACTACCTCATTATGAAGTAGTGATAAAAACATTTGAACTAGAGGAATAGATATGAAAATAGCAATAATGGGTGCAATGCCAGAAGAGATTTCACCAATACTTGAGATAGTAGGTGAGTACAAAACAACAGAGTATGCAGAAAATGTATATTATGAAGCAAATTATAAGGGTACAGAGATAGTTGTCGCACACTCTAAAATTGGAAAAGTATTTTCAACTCTAACAGCATCTTCAATGATACAACACTTTGGATGTACAAAACTTCTTTTTTCTGGTGTAGCAGGTGGAATCAATCCATCTCTTAAAATAGGCGATTTAATCGTAGCTTCTAAACTCTCTCAACACGATTTAGATATTACAGCATTTGGTCATCCTATGGGATTTGTTCCTGGTGGCTCTGTGTTTGTTGAGGCTGACAGAGATTTAATTGCTCTTTCTAAAGAGGTGGCTAATGAGCTTGGTAAAACAGTGCAAGAGGGAATTATTGCTACTGGTGATCAGTTTGTTCATAATGAAACAATCAAAGAAGCTATCGTTACAAACTTTAATGCTGATGCCTTAGAGATGGAGGGTGCTAGTGTTGGAGTTGTTTGTGATGCTCTTAATGTACCTTTTTTCATTCTTCGTGCTATTAGTGATACTGCTGATACAGATGCAAGTTTCTCTTTTGATGAGTTTATGGAGTCAAGTGCAGTAATCTCTGCTGAATTTGTAATGAAAATGGTAGATAAAATCATTGACTAAAAAAAAGTTCATCATACCCTCTAAAAAAATAATGTCAAAACTCGGCAGAACAAATGGCGAGTTTAAGTTAATAGAAGAGGGCGATAAAATCCTTGTTGGGCTTAGTGGTGGTAAAGACTCACTTACAATGATTCATGCGATGCGTGAGCAACAACGTCGTGCTCCTTTTGAGTTTGAGTTTATCGCTGTAACTGTTGGTTATGGAATGGGTGAGAACTTCGATGCTTTAGCTAAGCATTGTGAGGAGAATGGGATTAAGCATATCATTAAAGATACAAAAACCTATGAACTTGCAAAAGAGAAGATTCGTAAAAACTCCTCTTTTTGTAGTTTTTTCTCCCGTATGAGAAGAGGGTACTTATATAGTGTTGCACTAGAGTTAGGATGTAATAAGGTTGCTTTAGGTCATCACATGGATGATGCTGCTGAGAGTTTCTTTATGAACTTTATATACAATGGTCAGATGCGCTCTTTAGCTCCTAAATACACGGCTGAGAATGGTTTAGTAGTTATTCGCCCACTTATTCAGATGCGTGAACGCCAGCTTTCGGCGTTTGTACTAGATAATGGTATCGAGGCTATAGGTGATGAGGCTTGTCCTGCTATGCGTTTTGATGTAAAAATGCCTCATGCAAGAGCAGATATGAAGATAATGTTAGCAGAGATGGAGCAGAAGTTTCCTCAGCTCTTTACCTCTTTAAATGCCGCATTTAAGAACATAAGTATAGATAGTTTTTTTCTTAGCGAAAAAGAGGAAGATACTTTAGAAGAGAAGTAGTACTTCTTAATGCTCCCATGCAGAGCAAGGGAGCCAGGGTAAGTTTTGGGGATGGGACTTTAGTCCCATAAATAGTTAGAATAACCTTGTTCCCATGCTCTGCATGGGAATGCATACAATCTTTAAATTCTCAAGAATCTAAAAACTAGAAATATCTTCATAAACAACAACAGTTCCAGCTAATAAATCATGAAGGCCTCGTTTATCTTTTCTAAACGCCACCATAATAAATCCAATTAAAAATGCAAATGTAGAAGCGATATACCCAAATGAACGAGTGATAGCCTGTCTATTATCTATATCTTTGAGAGTTGAAGAATCTACTATTTTGATATGAACAAACTTTTTCCCCGGTGTAGCACCTCTCCAGCGTTTCCAAAAAATCATAGTGACTAGAAGTGTTGCAGCCTCAAAGATAAACTCCCATTTGAGTGATGTTGTTGGTTGTGAGTCTAGTGCATGAGTATTGCCACTCATAGCCATTTGAATGTTCTGTTGGTATTGAGAGAAGTCAAACCAGTTGCCATCACTTAAGAAGTAAATGACGATTCCAACTGGAAGAGCGAGAAAGATTGTGTCTAAAAGTGAAGCAAGAAAGCGAATCCAAAATCCTGCATACTGAGGGGTGTCTTTCAAGATTAATTCCTTAGAAGATTTCTGCCTCGAAAGAGGCTAGCTTTAGTGCCTCAGCGGCTAGCGCAATAAAGATGAGCTTTTGCTCATCTTTATGTTACACATGATAATTTGGAGCTTCTTGAGTGATGATAACATCATGAACATGAGACTCTTTAAGACCAGCAGATGTAATCTCTACAAATTCTGCTTTATCCCAGTACATTTCAATATTTTCAGATCCACAGTAACCCATAGATGCACGGAGTCCACCCATCATTTGATGAACGATTCCAGCAATACTTCCACGGAAAGGCACACGACCTTCGATTCCCTCTGGAACAAGTTTATCAGATGCAGTCCCATCTTGGAAATATCTATCAGTTGAACCTTTTTGCATAGCCCCAATA
>Ga0256826_1002833_pt1 | contig 10499 bp, 9 predicted proteins | sample CV79metaG_FD_185975 | JGI IMG/M metagenome (GOLD analysis project Ga0256826, IMG submission 185975) | Hydrothermal vent microbial communities from East Pacific Rise, Pacific Ocean - CV79 | ecosystem: Environmental > Aquatic > Marine > Hydrothermal vents | place: Pacific Ocean: East Pacific Rise... | reverse complement strand
ATTATCAACACTATAGAGCTCTCCCCGATGGTCAATAGCATGTGCATTTTTACTTATAACTCTATCTGCTAAAGGAATATCAGCAGTGATAACTAAATCACCCTCCTCTAAAAGTTCCACTATTTTATCATCCGCCTCATCAGCTCCAGCATCTACTATCATATAGGTAACATACTTACTCTTACCTATTGTTACCTTTTTATTTGCAACAACCTTTGTCTTTATGCCCAATCGCTCAATCTGTTTTACAAGAATCGGCTTTAAGAGATTTGGGAAAGCATCACCATCAACATATATACTCAACATTTACAGACTCCTATCTTTAATAAAATTTTACTATAATATCTCTCATAAAGGATATATTTTGGCATATAATTTAGAAAAGACTCTTGTTATCGGTATCTCAGCTACTTCACTCTTTGATTTAAGTGAAGCAGATAAACTCTACCGTGATGAATTTAAAAAAAATCCTAACACCGCTATAGATAAATATAGAGCATTTATGCTCAAACATGAAAATACTACACTCAAGTCTGGTATAGGATTTCCTCTTGTAAAAGCACTTTTAAATCTAAATCGTTATCAGGAAAAAGGTGAAGCACCTCTAGTAGAAGTTGTCATTATGTCAAGAAATTCTCCAGATACTGGCGTTCAAGTACTCAACACAATAAGAGAGATGGGACTAAATATCACTCGTTCAGCATTTACAGCAGGAGAGTCTAGTGCTGACTATCTTGAAGCTTTTGATGTTGACCTATTTCTTACAACAAATGAGTCAGATGCTCAAAAAGTCATAGATAGAGGTGTCTGTGCATCTGCTGTTTTAAATATTCCTCCTACTTGCAAATCTAATACGGATGATGAACAAGTTAGAATTGCTTTTGATGGTGATGCTGTTTTATTTGATGAGAGTAGTGAGTTAGTTTACAAAGAAAAAGGCTTAGAAGCCTTCCATAAAAATGAAGTAGAAGCACAAAACAGACCAATGAACAAGGGTCCATTTGCATCTTTTTTAATGAAACTTGCAAAGCTTCAAGAACGCTTACCAATGAAGATGGAATTCTCTCCTGTTAGAATTGCTATTGTTACCGCAAGAAGTGCACCCTCTGATTTAAGAGTTATTAAGACGCTTAGACATTGGGGTGTTTATGTTGATGAAGCTTTTTTCTTAGGTGGTTTAGAGAAGAGTAAAATACTCAAATCTTTTAAAGCTCATATCTTTTTTGATGACCAAGATGTGCATTTAAAGAACTCTTCTCTTGTTGTTCCATCAGGGAAAGTTCTCTACCCATCACATTCAAAATTAAAAAACAACAAATAACAGAAGAGAAAATGTGTTAAAAGTGTAATAAAGTAACAAATAGTAGATCAAAGAGAATCATAGAGCTAAATAATAAAATCTTATATCATTATAATATATAATATATTTATAGATTGAATCAAAAAATTTGATAAGGCAAACAATGGAAAAGTATAAAATAATCATAGTTGAAGATGATGAGATAACATCTCTAAATCTTAACATGTCTTTACAAAAGCAAGGTTATACTGTTGTAGCTGTTTGTGATAATACAGAACAGGCTAAACAAAAAATTTCTACAAACAAGCCTGATTTAATAATAATAGATATTTCATTACAAGATACAAATGATGGAATTGAACTTGCAAAAGAGATAAAAAAGCATCATGGTATTCCATTTATCTTTTTAACATCTTATAGTGATGATAATATTATTTCACAAGCAAAATTAACAGAACCTTATGGATATATTGTTAAGCCTTTTGATCCAGGTTCTCTTCATGCAACTATACAGATGGCACTCTTTAAGTTTCATCAAGAGAGTGAAAGAAAAGAAGATATCAATACACTCAAAGTGGATAAGATAAACTTAGAAAAACTTCTCTACTCTAAACGTGCATCAGATAAACCTATCGTTCCTTTTGCTGAAGATTATTATTTAGATATAAGTATATGTGAAACATTTTATCTTGGTAAAAAAATAAAACTAACAAAAAAAGAGAATGCTTTTTTACGTCTACTCGTAGCACAACTAGGTCTTGTTGTAAGTTTTGAACAAGCGATGAACTATGTGTGGGACGAAAATGGTGCTACAGAAAACAGTGTAAGAACACTTGTTTGGCGTTTAAGAAATAAACTTGAAACTGACATTATCAAAAATGCTTCAGGAATAGGATACTACATAGAAGAGTAGTATATTTCAACTAGGAAATAAACTCTCTATTGTATGTTAATACTTTTTATGATCTCTTTCATCTTTGATAATGAGTCATTGTACTTATAACTCTCATCTTTGCTTTTTGCCTTAAGTTCCATCTCACTAGCAGTATCTTGTAGTGCTTTTATTCTAAAGTTTCCACTTGAACCTTTAATAGAGTGTGCTAGTAAGGCTATTTTTGCATATTCAAATGAAGAGATCGCTGTTTCTAACTCGGGAAGAGTTTTATTCATCTTCTTTAAAAAAAGTTCTAAAAGCATCATCAGTTCATCACTACTTAACATTAACTCTTCTATCAATTTTTTTGTATCTAAGCCTACTATTTTAGGTTCATTCTCTTCTACTTTAAGACGGGAGGTTGCAACTACATCTTTTTCAAGATATGTTTCAAAAACTTTTTCTAGCTCTTTTAAAATTAAAGGTTTTCCTAAAAAAGCATCATAACCACTTAATAAACCTTTCTCTTTAGTTCCCTTAATTACATTCGCAGTAAGTGCAGAGATCGGAGTATGGATAAGATCATTAACTCCTTCATACTCCCTAATCTTGATCATAGCTTCGTTACCATTCATAATTGGCATCTGTTGATCCATAAGAATCAAATCATATCTCCCTTGCTTGAAGGATTCAAAGGCTTTCTCTCCATCTTCAACTATATCAAAACTCAGTCCATACTTTTTTATCACTATCTTAATAAGTTCTTGATTGGCTTCATTATCTTCAGCGACTAAAATATGTCCTTTATATTGAGAAATTATATTTTTATTTTGAATGTGTACCTTTGAAGGATGAAGTAGTTCATCAAAAGCTATTTGAATTTTTGAACAATACAGGGGAAAGTGAATATTACCTACATGAGCATAATTTTCAAAATCTTCATTATCACCTGATGCAAGAGCTATGAATTTTTTGTCACTTTGAATTATAATTTCTTTTTCATTCTCATCTAAATCTTCAAGAATAAAAAGTGCAATATCAAAATCATCTTCTAAAGAGTTAACAACTTTAATATTCATTTTGAAAAATTCTGCATAGCGGAAAAAGGAATCCTGTTTAGGAGTTAGAAGATTATCCTTACTATACAGAGCCATTTTTAAAGCTCTATACTCATCCAAATTAGAGAACTCTTGGTATAAACCACTGACCTGTTTGAGTGGGATCTCCATACTAAATGTGCTTCCCTCGTTTACTTTAGAAACAACACGAACATCCCCATCCATCTTCTGAGCTAACTGATGACAGATAGAAAGACCTAATCCAGTTCCACCTTTGTTTAAGTGTACACTGTATTGTGCTTGTGCAAAAGCTATAAATATTTTTTCTATATCTTCTTTACATATTCCGATACCATTATCTTGAACATGAATTTTTAAAACTCCATCAATGTAAAAAACTTCAACCCTTATTGTCCCACCATCTGGTGTAAATTTTATTGCATTACTTAAAAAATTAGATAACACTTGTTTAATACGTAAAGCATCGCCATAAAGTTCTTTAGGAATACTTGGATCAATAAAAGATAAAATAGTTATATCTTTTACATTTGCACTTGCAACAAAAAGCTCCATTGTATGACTCAGCTCTTCATGAAGTGAAAAGTTTTTATACTCTAAAGTAAATTCACCACTACGAAGTTTTGAAAAATCCAAAATATCATTAATAATACTTAAAAGATTCTCGCCACTACTATGAATAATATCTAAATAATTTCTATGTTTTTTACTTACATCTTCATCCAACAAAAGGTTTACAAAACCTAAAATAGCATTTAAAGGAGTTCTGATTTCGTGAGACATGTTAGATAAAAAATACTCTTTTGCCTGAGAAGCACGAAGAGCATCTTGTCTTGCATCTATAAGTTTTTGAAAAATAGTATCTGTATAAAATTTTAATATACCCTTGAAGTTTTCATCAAAAATATAAGAGATTTCATCAAATAACTCTTTAGAATTTAACTTTGCATCATATGAAAAATCTATCATAGAGCGACGAAAATGACTACAAATTTCAAAGAGCTCATCGGCACTAATCTCACGCTTCTTTAAATATGTTAAGAGTTCTTGCATTACAGGACAGTGACCAATAGCAACATCAGCACTTATAACTCCCATAAAGTAGTCAAAAACACCACTCGCATACTTTTTAATAAAATACTCTGTATTAATACCATGAAGATCTAAAATAGTTTTAGGAGCACTATATGCGACCCATTGATGGAGTATTAGTTCTTTATTTTGAACAAAAATCTCATGAGTTTTACAAAGTGATGGAACTTTTTCTTGCATTAATTTTCCTATGCTGGATTTACTAAAAAGTAGGAAGCAAGCATAAGAAGTGATAATTTAATAAGAGAGATAAAGGTTGTACCTATAATATTTCCAAGTTGGCATGAGACACAAGTTGTATAGGCTTTACCTTCAAAATATGCATAGAAGAAATATATTACATTTAAGCCAAGTAAGCCATATGAACCGTAAAGTTGATATTCCCAAAGCATTGAAGATGTCTCTTTATCTACAAAAAGAGCTGCAACAATAACTAAAAACATAGCTACATATAGATACTTAATAAGTTTAAGAATCTTATCTCTATTAAATGTAGTAGGACAGCTCTCCATAATAGCTATATCAGAACCAAACTCTAGTTTTTGCTCAAAAAAAGATCTCTCATTTTCACTCATCTTTTGTAAAAAAGTTGCTCCAAATGTATAGTCAAGTTTTCTTTGAAGTAATCTGCTAAAATCTCCCTCGGCTTTAAGGGATATATTTTGTGCTTTTATATCTTGATAAATTACACTTATCTTATCATAACGTTCTATTTCAGCACTCAAGTCACCAAAATAAGCTGTTTTTTCGCTAGTTGTAATACGACCTGATTGAGAAATCAAACGAGCATTGATGAGTTCCAAAAAAGAACCATCATCTTTCTTAACAACTATAACATTAAAATGACTTCCTATTTGAAATGCAGCAAGTCCCTGTAAATTATTTGCATTAATAGTATCTTTTAAATCTTCAATTAACGAAACAATATTTTCATTAAATACTCTTACATCAACTGCAAATTCGACACTTAATGGTGTTGGGTATTGGACTATATCTTTAACCATTAGATTACCTTTAAAAAATTAAATAGGGTTCTCATAAATGAGAACCCTCTAAATATTAGTGACTTTTACTTACAACTACTAACATTTTCACATTAATAACTAAAAATCTAATAAACTGCCAAATAAGACATGTACGCATAGATCTAGCGAATGCACCGGGAATCATAGTCAGTGTAAACTGCTCAGTTTTTTCAAAGTTTAATTCTTCTTTTTTCATCATATTTTCCTTTTTTAAATTCGACAAAAGGAGAAAACTCTCCTTTTGTATTTTAACTACTAATTTCCCTTATTCAGGAATTAAAGTCCAACCTGGATTAAGTTTAGCTTTGTAAATAAACATAAAGTGTAATATATGTTTAATCCAGTGTCCTGCAAGACCAATTTCACCAAAAGTGTAATCTGTATCACGACCAGTACCTGGGTACTTCTCAAAGTCAGGAACAACAGGATAAACAGTCATAGCAGCAGCAGTACCTGTAAATACACCCTTACCTGCAGATGCAACACAAGCAGCACCCATTTCAGCCATAGATGCTTCATGTAAATGAGCTGTATCACCTTTAGTAATCATATCACAAACAGAGTGAGCAACAGCCTTACCAATAATACCAGCTGGCATACCAGTTCTTGGTGGAGTTGGATTAATTGGCGTTCCATTTGGAGAGCTCATTGGTTTAGATATAAGGTGTGGTGGAGCAAAAGCAATACCAGCAGCAAACATATTTGAATATGTAGGATTTTGGTAAGTTCTAGGCCAATCTGATGCTTTCCAGTTTTCATAAGCACCAGCAGCATAGTTTGCATCAACTTTCATAAAGCCATTTGGAGCAAAAACAGTAGAAGTAATATCAGAACCATCTTTAGCAAATGCTTTTATACCAACTCCAGCGAATGGTGGGATAAGCATAGCAAAGTCAAACTCTTCTTCACCCATAGTACCGTCAAGAAGTTCGTAACTTACTTTTCCAGCTTCTACTTTAGATGTGTGTGCACCAATCAACCACTCAACATTACGTTCAGAGAAAAGTGATTCAGCAAAAAGTTTTGAAGATACTACATACCCTCCAACTTTCATGTGAAGTCCACCCATACCGAAGTCACCTAAGAAAGACTCATTAGAGATCCATTTAATATCTGCCATATCACGAACGCCAGCTTTATTTAACTCATGCTCAATGTTAAAGATATACTCAAATGCAGCACCTTGACATGTACACATACCGTGTCCAGTACCAATAAGGAATTTTTGACGTTCCCCTGCTTTCATTTTTTCAATAGATGCTTGTAGTTCATGAGCTGCATGAACTGCATGGTCAGCTGTACATACAGAAACTGTATTTGTTCCCATTTGTCCATTACCATCACCAAGACCTGGTGTTGCATCGAAATTAAGTTTAGGACCTGTTGCATTTACAATATAGTCATACTCAAGATTTTCAACTTGACCTTCTTTACCAGCTTCAGTAAACTCAATAGTCACAAATGATTTATCACTAGACTCATTTCCCTCTGGATTTAATGAAACTGCTTTCGCTTGTTTATATGTAATACCAGCTTTTGCATAAACAGGTGCTAAGTCAAAAGTAACTTCTTCTTTTGTCATTTGTCCAACACCAACCCAGATATTAGATGGAATCCAGTTCCATTTACTATTTGGAGTAACAACTACTACTTCATGTTGAGAGCCTAACCATTTTGCAGCGAATGTTGCAGTTGTATGTCCTGCTACACCACCACCTAGTACAATTAATCTTGCCATTTTAATCTTCCTTTTTTAGTTCTAAAGGCAACTTTATCAAAAATTTATTACAATCTTATCACATTATAAATTATTATAATTTATAATAATTATTCAATGAATTTATAAACTAACAATAGTGCCTAATTTAGGTGTTATTAAAGGGAGTTAAATTGAAAAATAATTTCCAATTACAAAAATATTTTTTGAAAAAAAAACTATATGTGTAAATTTTACACACTAAAAAGAGAAGAATGTGATAATTTTAAAGAGACTAACTTATCTCTAGTTAAAATTATCACGATGAAATTATTAATATTAAATTAACAAGATGGAACGTTACCACTGTCACTTGCAAAAGAATTTGCAAAATCATAGTAATCTTTAAGATATTTTGCTTTTAATGCTTTCTCTTTTACATTTGGACACATAGTTTTGATTTCATCAGCCATTTTACCTGCATCTTCAATATCAGTCCACTCATCTTGTGTATGCTTAGCAGCAAATACTGCACCTGTAAAACCACAACTTTTTTTCAACTTTTTAGCGTATAATTTTTGACCTTTTGCTGCATCAGCACTTGCAACAGTTGCTCCAAGACTTAAGATTACAGTTGCACTTAGTGCAATTTTTACGATTTTGTTCATATTATCTCCTTAAATTTTGTATATTATATATGTTTTTATATAAAAGTTATATTTATTATAAATATAATTTATATACTTAATAGAAATATGTAACATTTTGTTATAATATTCCTAAAATTATCTATATAGGAAAGTAAAATGAATAAAGAAAAACTTTTAGAAATATTAAACAATATTATTTACCCTGGTTTTAACAAAAGTATAGTCACCTTCGGCTTCATAAAAGAGACTACAATAGAAGAAAATACTATATATATCACTCTAGATATCCCATCAGCAGCACAAGAAATAGAGGAACAGTTAAAAACTGAAATCAAAAATAGACTTAACAATTATGAGTACTCAGTAAGTGTTACGATAAAACAGCCAATTATGCCTCGACAAACAAGTTCTAATGGAAAAAATGTACTTCCAAAGATTCAAAACTTTGTAATGGTTAGTAGTGGAAAAGGTGGTGTTGGAAAATCAACAACTACTGTAAATCTTGCTATTGCCCTTGCACAACAAGGTAAAAGAGTTGGACTTTTAGATGCTGACATATATGGTCCAAATATTCCACGTATGATGGGTATAGAAGATGTGCAACCTGTTTTCTTAGGACAGACTATAGTACCTATAGATGCGCACAATATAAAAGTGATGTCAATTGGTTCTTTAGTGGAGCGTGGTGCTTCTCTTATATGGAAAGGTGCAATGGTTACACAAGCGATTGAACAGATGCTTGAAGATATAAAATGGGGAGAACTTGATGTCTTACTCTTTGACATGCCTCCTGGAACTGGGGATGCACAACTAGCACTTGCTCAGAACCTTCCAGTAACTGCTGGCGTTTGTGTGACAACACCTCAAAAAGTCTCTCTTGATGATACTATTAGAAGTATGGATATGTTTACACAACTTCATATTCCTATCGCTGGTCTTATTGAGAATATGAGTGGATTTATCTGTCCTAACTGTAATGAAGAGCATGATATTTTTGGAAAAGGAACGACTCAACCTCTCGCCGATGCTTATAAAACTGAAGTTTTAGGTGATATTCCTATTGAGCCTGCTATTCGTGAGGGTGGAGATAGTGGACTTCCTATTACAGTTATTGCACCAAATTGTGAAACATCTAAACGCTACCAAAAAGTAGCAACAAAACTTTGGGACTATCTTCTAAAAGTAAATACAGAAGGTGGTGTTAGTAACGAAGAGATTCAACCAACTATCTTTTCGTAACTATTTATAGCCTATTCAAGATAAAAAAGTTTGGGCTTTGTTCCAAGCTCAGGCTTCAGAGTAAAGTGTTTTCTTGATTGAAGCACTCTACTTATCTCACTCTCTTCATCATCTAAATCACCGAAATATCGCAACTTAGCAGGACAAGTAATTTGACAAGCTGTTGTAGTCTCTCCACGAGCCAACCTTGTATCTGCACAAAATATACACTTATCAGTTACATGGTTTTTTTCATCAACATATCTTGCCTCATAGGGACAAGCACTCATACAAGCCCTAGTTAAATCACATAAATCTTTATGCAAACGAACGATGCCGTTCTCATCTACATAAATAGCACCATTTGGACAAGCTTTAATACAAGGAGCATCCTGACACTCTTGACACTGCATCTGAGTATAGGAAAGAGTTTTTCTATCAAGATTCCAAAAATCACCCTCTACTTCACCCTCTTGCTCAATCCAAAGTCTATGATTTTTAGCCCCTAAATCTATGCCATTTTCCTCTTTACATGCGACTTCACAAGCATGACAGTTTATACAGAGTTTATAATCAAACGCCATTCCATAATTTGCCATTTTTTATCCTCTCTATATTTTTCTTATTGTAATATCTGTCTCATGCATAGTTGCACAGCCGTAAATTTTCTCGAACTTATCTTCGATAATTGCATTATCACTTGCCCCATTTCCAAAAGCATTCGTAAGTTCAGCTGATGAAGTTCCAAAGCCGTGAGCAAACCATAGAACTTGTGGGGCTATCTTATTTGTAGGGTATGCTTTTATCACTACACTTGATAGGGAACTACTTAAAACAAGAGAATCACCCTCTTTAATATCTAACTCTTTTGCCACTCTGTTATTTATCCAAACATAATTTTGCTCTTGAAACTCTTTGAGCATTATATTGTTTGTTGTAGCTGTTTGTGTAGAGGTAATATACCTTCCAGTAATAAGCCTAAAATCATCTTTCGGTACTCTAAAATCATAAGAGTTATGCCATGTAGGCATAGCATCAAAACCATTTTTTTCTAACTTTTTAAGATAACAATTTATTTTATAGTCTCGTTTAACAGTGTAAAATCTTTTCTCTTTTGGATAGTACTCATAATAATCATTAAAAAGCTCTTTTTTCTTTCCTATATACGGATGCCAAACACCTCTTGTTTTTAAAGAATGATAGACTTTTTCACCAAACTGCGCAGTGATAAGTTTTCTGTTTCTCTCAGATATATCATGCTTATAGAGTTCGCTTAAATCATAGCCACCCTCTTGATAGGCTTTTCTCATCCCTATCTCTTTGATACTATCTTGTAAATCTTCATCATATTTTGCACTTATTTCAAAAAGAGGTTTTGAGAGTTTTTTACCGAGACCTTTTAAAATCTCTTGCATACTTCTACTCTCATAGAGTGGTTTTATAACTTGGTTTCTAAGTGCCAAAGAGGGTTCAAGGCGGTTAAAACTCACTACCATATCTTCACGCTCTAAGTAGCTACACTCAGGTAAAATTACATCTGCCATTATCGCAGTATCACTAGGCATTGT
>Ga0256826_1002832_pt1 | contig 10500 bp, 6 predicted proteins | sample CV79metaG_FD_185975 | JGI IMG/M metagenome (GOLD analysis project Ga0256826, IMG submission 185975) | Hydrothermal vent microbial communities from East Pacific Rise, Pacific Ocean - CV79 | ecosystem: Environmental > Aquatic > Marine > Hydrothermal vents | place: Pacific Ocean: East Pacific Rise... | reverse complement strand
TTATGCAATTATTTATCCGTAAAACAGTGAAGAGAGGAGCTGTCCTGCTGGTACTACTATGTACTGCTGGACATGCTACAACAGATATGCTTGATCTGTATATGATGGGGATTTTACCTGCTATTATCGCCAATCAAAATAAAGTAGTAGATAAAGAGAAGCCTGTGTTGACTTTAGTAGGTGAAGAGCGTATCAAGCTCCTACTAGATGATACTTATGATGAAGAGGGTGCAACTTGTGAAGACAACAGTGACAAAACCTGTAGTGTGGTTATAGGTGGAGACACAGTAGACACCTCTACAGTAGGTACTTATGTTGTAACCTATAACGCTACAGATTCAAGTGGAAATGAAGCAGATGAGTTAACAAGAACTGTGACGGTTGAAGACCCTGCTTATGTTGTTGATGATTTTGCTTTTGTTGATGAGATAGGTGTAGAGTATAATACTTGGGTAAGTGCATCTATGGTAGTTAGTGGACTAGGAGCAGAGGTTAATGTGTCCATTAGTAGTAGTGGGTATGAGGGAGAAGCGTCACATAGTTACTTTACAGTTAACGATGAAACAGATATTACTGAGGTTAAAAATGGAGATGTGGTTGAGGTAAGACACCTCTCATCTAATGAAGATAATACAACTTTAAATACACTCATAACCATAGGAACAAAGAGTGATACCTTTAGTTCTAAAACAAAACTAAACGATAGTGTAAAACTACCACTAATAGTAGGTGCTCCAAACTCTAATGCTAATGTACATGAAGTGTATAGTTACTTACCACAGTTAAGTACAGATACTGATAACTTTGCACCTGCTACAAAGCCATTTAGTATTGAAAACAGACCACAATGGGCTACTTTCGATACTGCTACAGGTGAATTGAGTGGAACACCTACTCAAACAGTAGTACATCATAACATTAAAATATCTGCTTATGGTGATAATGGTATGGATAGTATCGTATATGATTTACGAGTGGAGTCAAATCCTCCATACATAAACACTTCAGACTTAAGTCTTGAAAACCCAGATTTGGTTTTAACATTTAATGAAAATTCTGACTGGAGAAGTAAGGTAACAGAAGTGTTGTGGAGAAGTTGTTATGGTCAAACTGAAGCTGTTATCTTAGACCCAGCAGACTATACCTTTGCAGAAGGTACATTAACCCTACATGCTTCTACTTCAGCAAATGTAGCACTACATATCCCTACAATGGGAGGTGGTGGTATCGAAGTTGCTGCTACCGATTATGAGAATAATGCTACAGGACTTATAGACTATATCGTAGATGGTCAATATGCTATACACGCAACAGTGAGTGCATCGGAGAGCCTTACTGAGCTAAATGTTGATAATCAAATATTAGTGATGAACCTCTCAAACTATTTGGAGTTTAATGACAGTAGTTTAGATGCCGATAACTTCAATACATGGGATCCAGATATCATGGTAAGTAGTGTAGTATATGTGAATCCTACAGAAGCTAACCTTACTTTAGCATTTAATGGTAATGATTTTGATACAAATAAAACACTAGAAATTCATGTTAACTACTTGGAGTTAAATGTATGTCAAGATGTCTCATCAAATGGGATAAACGTTGAAGCGATAATAGAAGTACCTAAAAATATTTTAAAAACAGGTGTAATGGAGAGTTTAGTAGCAGGAGACGATGCAAACTATAGTAAAGGACAAAGTCGTTCTTATGCTTATACAGATAATGTAGACTCTAACCCTGTAGATGAAGATATAGTAAGAGATAACATCACTGGATTACAATGGCAAGATGATATGGTAGTGACTGTAGAAGAGTACAATAGTTATGGTGGAGATACAAACTGGACAAAAGCAAATAACTACTGTGCAGACTTGACACTAGCTGGTTATGATGACTGGAGATTAGCAAACAATGAAGAGTTGTTAACACTGGTAGATTATGGTAGAAGTCATGTAGCAGTTGATGGTATTTTCAAGCATATAGGGTCAGTTAGTGAACTTCCTGACAACTATGGTCACTGGTCAGCAGATGCGTATGTAGGTGACAATAGCTTTGCTTGGACGATAAACTTAGCAAATGGTGAGCTTCACTACTCAGGGAAAATTTCTCAATACAATGTAAAATGTGTAAGAGATGTATTAACGCAAAATCAATTCTCAAGAGATGATGAAGATGAGATAGTAAAAGACATAAGTACAAACCTAAAATGGCAAGACAATAACTCAACTGTACAAGCAGAAACACTTGTAGGTGCAATCGCGTATTGTGATGATTTAGTCATAGGTGATGAGCATAACTGGAGAGTACCAAATGTAAATGAACTTTTGACTATTACAGATTATAGTAATACGCCTGTAAATGTTGCAGATGCTTTTGAAAATACTAATGAGTGGTACTACTATACCTCTACACAAACAGAGTCAAACAGTAGTAAGTACTGGTTTGTACACTTTGGTAATGGCGGAGGGACATATCAGTTAGCAGAAGATAACTATAACATACGTTGTGTAAGTGAAGATAACCCTCCAGCACATCCAACTGCATGGATAAAAGTTATCAATGGAACAGATGCAGATGAAGATCCAGATCATGTAACAGTAGGTGTAGAGTTACATGGTACATCTTTTGCAGATGATTCAGTATCATTGATACAACAAAATGGGCATATCTCAGCTACGGGTGGATATGAATATGTAGATAGTACACATGTGTATATAGAAGAGAATATAGAAAACCTAGAGCAAGATAAACCGATGAGTTGGACAGTACATGAAAGTGAAATCATGCATGTAGAGAATATCACAAGTAATACTATTATGATTCACCCTGAATCAAATGAGAGTGAAGATGCAAATGGTACAGTTACAGTAGATGGGTTGATGTGGGAAGATACACCTGAGACTACAAGTTCCTCTTCAACACATACTTGGAGTGATGCAAACAGTTACTGTCAAGACTTAGAGTTAGCAGGATATACGGACTGGAGACTATCTCACATAGATGAAGACTGGGTAGCAGAAATCTCTTCTATTCGTGTTGCAAGTGATGGTGAAAATGATGATGATATTGTTATCCTTGATAGTTTTAACCCTATGCGTCAAGGAGATTTTATAGCCTCTTGGACAGATAAACTCAATGAAGAGTCAGAAGATAATGATTCACATATTGCAATGATTTTCCAATATGAAACAGATAATGGAGACTCTTTTGTTGATACTGAGGAATTAAATGTTCGTTGTGTAAGAGATATAGAGTAAGAAGATGAGGAGATACCCATCTCCTCACTGTAAACCTTTCATTAAACTTATGTTATGATTGACAATCAAATGACAAAAGGGGGAGAGTGTTTATGGAGAGACTGGTAAAACCTGCTGAGTATGCTAAGGAACTTGGCATCTCAAGACAAGCCGTTTATGCGAAAATAAAAAGAGGAATACTCACTGCAAAGAGTGTAGAGGGTAAGCTTTACATCGTTCTTGACACTCCAAGACAAGAAGAAACAACAGTGACAACAACCTCCTTAACCGATACATCATCTTCAAATAAAACCTCTAAAAGTAGTATGAGTAAAGTCAATACAAAAGACTATAAGTCTCTACTTAAAGCAAAAGATGAGACTATCTCAGTACTTAAAGGGACAGTTAAAGACCTTAAAAAGAGTAATAAACAGATAGCTTCAACACTAAGAAGTGAGATAGATTTACTTAAAGATGCTTTTCATGAAATGCGAACACTGTATGTACATAGACTTGAGCAAAAAAACCCTCAAGATACCATAGAGGTAGTGATGGAAGAGGAAGAGAGTGTAGAGAGTATGGATGTGCCTACAGAAGAGTGGGGTAGTGTGAAAAAGTTTTTTAAAAAGTACAACATTAAAAAAGAGAAGCAACAGACACGTATATTAAAAGCGTTAAAAAAAGCCTATAAAAAGGGTGACAAGCGTTTACAAAAAGAGCAAGGAAAGCTCAAAATAAATTTAGATAAAAAATATAAGGATATCATAAAATAATGCAGATATTAAGAGATTTTTCAAAAGAGTATAGCCTTTTCTTAGCCATCATTACATTTTTCGCAATACAGCAATTTGAGCATACATTAGTAGCAACAACAGGAGGAAACTTACTTGGTTTTCTTATCTTATTTGTGGTTATCATCTATGCAGCAGTCAATGTAGCCCATCATGCAGAGATGTTAGCAGAGAAGTTTGGAGAGCCTTATGGAACACTTATACTCACATTCTCAGCAGTCGTTGTAGAGATAGTCATCATTGTTATCATGATGTTACATGCTGACAACCCCACATTAGCTAGAGATACTATCTACTCAGCTATCATGCTTGACATTAATGGTTTACTAGGTATCGCAGCTATTATAGGTGGTATCAAATACGGAGAACAACCTTACAATGTTGACTCCTCTAACTCTTACCTCTCGATGCTACTCGTTGCTATAGGGATAGCTATGGTACTTCCACACTTTATAGATGCTGAACATCATACAATGTTTGTGGTGTTTACAGTCATTACATTTTTACTACTTTATGTGACATTTACACGTATACAGCTTAAGTCGCACAAGTACTTTTTTGAATACAAAGGTACAGCAGAAGAGGTGTGTGACGATGAAGGAAACTGTGAGAGTCATGGTGAGATAAATACCATGTATCATGTCTTTGCCTTAGTAACATATATTATTGCCATAGGTGCATTGGCTGAGATACTCTCTGTCTTTATGGGTAACACTTTGAGTCACTTAGGATTACCTCTAGCCATAGGTGCAGTAGGTGTAGCACTTATCTCTGCTTCTCCTGAGCTTATAGTAGCAGTTCGTGCAGCACTTGACAACCGTATGCAAACAGTTATCAACATCGCCCTTGGTGCATCACTCGCAACGATACTCCTTACTATCCCAGCAGTTATCTTAGTCTCTTACTTTATGGGTATGGAGTTACAACTTGCTATCAGCCCTATACAAGGTGTCATGCTAGGGTTAACACTCCTTGTAAGTATCGTCAACTTTAACGACGGAGAAACCAACGTCCTAGAGGGCTTCTTACATGTTATCTTATTTGTAGTATTTGCTTTTTTATTGTTTGTGTAGATTTTGAAAAATTAAAAAGATATGTTATACTTTTGCATAAGAGAAAGAGAGTCACAACCTCTCTTTCTCTACTAACTTGGGATTACCAACACTTAACAGTGAAGATAACCAAAAGCAGAATGATAATGATAAAAAGACGCATGGCATCTCCTTTCTCTTGGGATGTCCCAAGCCCCACCCACCTAGTATCGAAATACCCTTGTGAACATTATCAAATTATGCAAAGAAATTATAGCTAAAATAGTATTTTAGTTTTGTGATTTTTGATGATAACACCTCTACAAAAACAAACCATTTAACTTACCTACTGCTTCTTCGTCTGTGAATATTTTTATGTATTTAATGCCATATTGGGAAAAGTGTTCTTGGTTTTTTTCATCTTGTTCTTGTAGTTTTACTAAGTATTTTTTTATGCTTCTTTTTCCAAAGTAGGTATCTACTTTGTTTTGGTTGTGTGGGTTATGGAGTGTGACTTCTGCGAGGCTTTTTGGGTTCTCTTCTTCTCTGTCTCTTACGATAACGGCTATAACTTCATGTTTTTGTGCAAGAAGTGAGAGGTCTATAGGTTCTAAGAAATCCCCTACGATAAATACCAATGAAGGTTTGGTTACTTTTTTAAAAAGTGCTTCTATAGCAGTATGGGTGTTTAGTGTAGTCCCTAGTAGAGAAGTTTTAAAAAGATGCTTTGAGAATGCGTCGATGTGGTAAAGTTGCTTAGTTGGTGGGGTTAGGTATGTTTGGTTTTGTGTATAGCTCACTCCCGTAAAGAGGTCGTTACTGTGTAGCGTAGCGTAAGCTAGGAGAGTGGCTATCTCTGTAATCTTTACTTGTTTAGCATTGCCTGTACCAAAATAGAGACTTCCATCCATTAGGGTGCTCACTACAACTGAGAGTTCACGGTTAGCATGTAACTCTTTGATATAGGGCTTTCCAAGTTTTGCAGTGATAGTCCAGTTGATTTTACGTATATCATCACCCATTTGGTACTCTCTTAACTCTGAGAAGTCATACCCCTCACCATGGAGTTTAGAGAGGTTGTGTCCTGAAAGTAGCGTATAGACTTGATGTCTAGCTTTGAGTTGAAGGGCTTTAAATGCTAGGCTCATTATGGTATAGGTAGTGTCTCAACAATAGTAGAGATAACGTCATCTACAAGTATGCCTTTTGCTCTTGCCTCATAAGATAGTACGATACGGTGACGAAGTACATCATGCACAACATAACCAATATCTGCGGGGCTTACAAACGTTTTGCCACGTAAAAAGGCTTTAGCTTTAGAAGCTTTGTAGAGGTCTATAGAAGCCCTTGGACTAACCCCAAACATAATGCTATTAGCAAGTGTGTTTAAGTGAAACTTTTTAGGCTCTCTTGTTGCAGAGATAAGGTGAATAATATACTGCTCTAACTCTTTGTCTATGTGTACGCTCTCTACCTCTTTTTGTAAGCTCTTTAGCTCTTCTATATCTAGTACTTTTTGAACCTCTGTAAAGCTTTTATTTGCTCCCTTACGCATGATCTCTAGCTCCTCCTCTTCGGAGTTGTGTTGTACAACTATCTTCATCATAAACCTATCGAGTTGTGCTTCAGGTAGAGCATAGACTCCCTCTTGTTCTATGGGATTTTGAGTTGCCATGACTAAAAATGCAGAGGGGAGTTTAAAGGTTTCATCTGCGATGGTGATTTGCCTCTCTTGCATCACTTCAAGAAGAGCAGACTGTACTTTTGCAGGGGCTCTGTTTATCTCGTCTGCAAGAAGAAGGTGGGTAAAAAGAGGACCTTTTTTAATGCTAAAGCTATGGTCTTTAGGGTTATATATCTGTGCCCCTATAATGTCAGAGGGGAGAAGGTCAGGTGTAAACTGAATACGTTTAAAGTCTAGTCCAAAGACTTTAGAAAATGCATTAATGGTAGTCGTTTTTGCTAACCCTGGCACACCCTCTACCAAAATATGTCCATCACAAAGAAGCCCTATAAGAAGTCCCTCTATCATCGTCTCTTGACCTATGACTGCTTTGCTTAGCTCTTGTTTGAGTTGTCTGATTTTTGTATTCATTCTAGTCCCTTTAGTAGTTCTGCTTTTACTGTGTTCAACGTTATTTTACTGTTTTCATATAGACTACTCTCTAGCTTCTCTATGCTTTGGCTGTAGGCTTTACTGTCTGTTGCCATGAGAAGTTGTAAAAGTTGTTTTTTCTCTTTGCACGCTTTTATCTTCTCTTTGAGTGGGTGTTGTGGAGTAGCTACACTCTTTCCTCTCCATTTTAGACTTATAGCACTAAAATACCCTGCTATAAACACCACAAGGTAACTTAAAAATGAACTAAGCCAAGACCAATCACTTTTTAGAGGAGTAGGGTAGTCTATTTTATCCACTAAACTTTTGACTGCTACAGTCTCAACAGTAAAATGCTGTTTTTCTACTTTAAGCGTATAACTCTGTTTGGTTTTAGGGTTAAAGGCATGAATGTTTAGAGGTGGAAGGGTAAAACTCTTCGTATGTGAGAGTGCCATAGGGTAGGTTACTGTACTTCTTGTCCCCTCTAAACTGTTAACTACTTTGACAATGGGACGCTCTTTAAAGAGTGTGAAGTTGTCTTGGTTAGGGTAGAGGTTTTCTAAAAGAGGAGAGTAGCCTAAACCTTGAAGTGTCACTTGAAAAGGTAGAGGCTCATAGGCAGTGGCATGATGTTTGGTAAAGGTTTGTGTGAGGTTAAAGTCACCTACTAGCATGGTACCTTTAGGAAGTGGTTTTACATGAAGTGTCAATGGTGTTAATGTTATGCTAGTGTTAACCGTAGTTAAGCCTTTGACATTGTCTCTGTCACCTGAGAAACTGTAAGCAAGGTTCTCCTCAGTTGTACTTTTTTGTATAAGTTCAAACTGTAGAGGTACTTTACCTTTATGCAGAGGGTAGATAAGATACTCATAATGTACCTTTGCCGCTATGTTCTCTCCACGCTCTTTTGCACTGAGACGATGAAAGGTGTAGTGAGGACTTTTTTTAAGTGTAAAGTGAAAGAACAGTACCACATTATGGTTTGTTTGGTTTAAGTCAAGTGTCAAAATGACTGCTTCTTTTACATACGGTGTAGCGTTACTTAGTTTAAATTTATGGTTAAAGTCTTGGGCGTAAAGTGTTGTTACTCCCATGAGTCCTGTTAGAAGTAAAATATAGATGTATTTAAAAGTATAAGATTTAAACATATTTTCCTCTTTGGTTTACTTTCTCTTATGAAAAGATATATTATATCAAAAATTTTTCTTTTACCATGGTGTCTCCTCATGGATATACCCTCGGTTTATAAGCTCATAAACTTTAGAACTGAGAGGGTGCTTCTCCTCTTGTTGGGTATCTTGTATAAGTTTATTTTTCTCTTGTTTTTTGTTGAGCTGTTGCTCTCCACCATCTCCTTGGCTAGAGCTTGGTTCATCTTCACTTCGGCTCTCTTCTTTTTTGTTTTTGTTCTCTTTTTTGGAGCTTTTACTACTGTCACTGCTTTGTGACTTAGGGTGAGCTATGCCAAGAGAAGCCTCTTTTTTCTTAAGTAAAAATATCACAAGGTTTAGGTTTACTCTGCTGTCGTTGTCATCTCCTAGTTGTAAAGCTTTCACATAGTACACTTTTGCTTTTTCGTATGCCTCTAGTTTTACATAGGTATTGGCTATGTTGTAGTAAAGTTTCTGTTTAAGTGTAGGTGAGGTTGAACGAATACTTAGGTAACTACTTAACGCCTTTTTATAGTCGCCTTGTTTGTAGTAAGTGTTGCCCAAGGCAAAGTGACTTTGTAAAGAGGGTGTTGTTATTTGTGTAAGGTATTGACTACTTCTGTTGTAGTCATTGACATGGTAACTTTTATAGGCTTCATTTAGGTAGTAAGTATCTAGCATAGAAGCTTGTGTCTCTATGCCTAAGAGTGTAAAAATAAGAAGAAGATACTTAACCCCACGTGTGTGAAGCAGCATAAAAAGTAACACTGCTAAGAGTAAGGGGAGTTGGTAAAGTTCAGTGTAGTGTTGTTGTTTTTTGACACTTAGTTTACGTGTTTTGTCTTGTTCTTGTAACGCAGTGTAAATGGCTTGTGCTGTAGCAGTAGGAGTAGAAGATGCAGTGAAGTACGCGCCTTTAGTTTGAGAGCTTAGTACTTCTAACATGGGGTTTACTCTTGAGACAACAAGGTTTTGTGATGGGTCTTTTAGTAGTGAGCCATCACTTTTTTCTATGGTCGTTCCTTTTCTACTTCCTAGTGCCAAAACAGTTAACGAGATAGAAGCATCATTGACTACTTTACTTAATGCTTCTACTTCTTTCTCTTCTCCTCCATCTGTGAGTAAGATGAGGTTTTTTTGTGAACCTTTTTGTGAACCTTGCATAGAACCAACTTTTTTAAAAAGTCTCTCTAAGGAGGTACCTTTAGTCAAAATATACTCAAGGTTAAAACTCTTCAATGCCAAAGCTATCAGCTGATGGTCAGTAGTTGGAGGAGAGAGCAGTAGAGGGTTAGTTGTAAAAGCAATGAGCATAATGTTGTCACTAGGGTTAAGTCTTAAAAGTGCATGTATGGTCTCTTTCGCAAAAGTATAACGGTCAGGTTTTACATCTTTAGCCCTCATAGAATACGAGGCATCTATAGCAACGATAAATGTTTTACCCTCTATAGGTTGTACCTCTTCTCCTTGCTTAAGTACAGGACGGCTGAGTGCTAAAACAAGAAGCATAACGATAACCAAATGTACAGTCTCCATAGCTTTTTTTTCTCTATAATAAAACAGAATCGTAAGTGGTACTAATAGCCATAAAAAAGTAGGGTAGAAAATACTCATGAGTTAGCCCCTAAAAGAGAGGTTCGTTTGGGGTAGAGTATCCAAAGTAGTAGAAGTAAGAGAACTACGCAGAGAGGAAAGAGACTAAGAAGTCTTTGGTTGAGGTAGTTCTCACTGCGTATAGGGCTAGGTTCAAGCTGGTCTATCTCTTCGTAAATGTTATCTAACTCACTAGCACTACTTGCATGGTAACTTTTTGCACCAGACTCTTTAGCGATAATCTCTAAGAGAGCAACATCATAGTCAGACTTTTTACCTATGCCTATAGTGTAAATCTTAATACCTAAACTTTTAGCTTTTTTAACAGCAAGAGAAGGAGAGGTTCTTCCTGCATTATGAAAGCCATCAGTGAGTAAAATAATCGCTCTGTTTTTTGCTTCGCCAAAAGAGAGGGTACGCATAGACTGCATGAGTGCATCTCCTAGGGCAGTACTCTCTCCTGCTAATCCTACGGTTGTCATATCAAGTAAATAGCTTAACGCTTCTAAGTCATAGGTTAAAGGGGAAGCTGTGTACGCAAATGTTCCAAAGATAACTACTCCCATGTTGTCGTCAAAACGTTTTTTTGTAAATGCTTTACTT
>Ga0256826_1002831_pt1 | contig 10501 bp, 4 predicted proteins | sample CV79metaG_FD_185975 | JGI IMG/M metagenome (GOLD analysis project Ga0256826, IMG submission 185975) | Hydrothermal vent microbial communities from East Pacific Rise, Pacific Ocean - CV79 | ecosystem: Environmental > Aquatic > Marine > Hydrothermal vents | place: Pacific Ocean: East Pacific Rise... | reverse complement strand
TTCCTGAAAACGTTGTAAAAAACAAACTAACCTATATACGTTTTAGATACTCATCAACAGCAAACCTTGACTTTGAAGAGAGTGCAACCGATGGAGAGGTTGAAGATTATGCTGTTTTATTTGGAAGAGGAAGTCAAGGTATACGAGGAAGATTTAATGTACAACGAACCAATTCGGCTCTAAATGCCAAAGATTTTGCACTCTACACGCAAATAGTGGGTCGAGACTTTGACTACCATGTGGTTTTTTATGATGAAAATTTAACACATGAAGAGCAACTGGTAAAAGTCCCTGTAAGAATAGACCTTATAGACGCAAATAATCCTATGAATCCTCCTCTGTATACAGAATACTACTACTTTTCACACAGTGACCCAAAAAGTCGCATACCTGTACTGAATAATTTTGATTTAAATACTCTACCTGCAACAAAAGAGGCTCTCTTTAAAATTACTTATGCTACGAATGCCGATGGAGCTATTGTTCAACAAGAGTGTGGTGCAAATTATAAAGCTTGTTTCGAAACATTAATTGGCTTAAGTGATTCAAACAGAACAAATGACGCTCAAGATAAGTTTGCTATTCGTCCCGAAAGTTTTTATATTATCATTTCAGATGGGAACCAAGAGAGAATTAACAGTAGACATATGGATAAAACTTTAAGAGTAGCATCTGGCTATGAGTATAACTTAACCATGATTGCTACTAAATTTGGTGGTATAGAACCATCAGTAGGCTACAATCAAGACTTTAATAGTTTATTTGATTTTAATACAACAGGGCTTAGTAGTTGTGCTAATGTTAATCCAATTACACAATCCATAAGCTATGTTGATGGATTTGAAAATATTCCACACTTTAAGCATAATAATGTTGGTCACTATAAATTAACCCAAGCAACAGATGAGAACTGGACAGATATAGATAAAAATGAGAATGATTGTATTGTAAACAGTGCCATTACTTCCACTGATGGAAATAATAAATCAGGATGTAATATAAAACTCCAAACGCATCCTATTGATTTAGAGTTCTATCCTGACCATTTCAAAGTAGATTTAACGATGAATAATCTACCGAGTAGTGGACACCCTGATTTTATCTATATGAGTGAAATTAACAGTACTTACAGCGATGTAGCCATTTCATTTGATGGAAAGATAATCGCACAGAGTGAAGAGAATACCACAACGACAAACTTTACTACTGGTTGTGTGGCAACCAATCTTCTTTTAGATTTAAACAGTACCACCGTTTCAATAGAAGGAGTAAACCAAGACATAAAGACCACCCTAGGTACAAATGTAAACTTTTCAAGGCTTATTCATTTTAATGCAACGAGTACAACTCCTAGCTTAGAGATAAATCAAACATTAAGTAGAATTAATAGAATTGTAAATATTGATAGTGATAAATTCTTAAATGAAAACAATGGAACAATGACGCTTGATATGAGATACAATTTGAATAAACATTTGACTGAACCTATTAATCCTGTTGAGGTTTCATTTCATAAAATAGAAGTCAGTTCAACAGATGCCAATAGCATCGCCCATGACCCAACAAATATTATTTCAACAGTTTATACTCCTAAAGGAGTTAAAGCGTTTGTAAATAATCGAAAAAACTTCTACTTTACACGAGTTGTCTCTGATTTGGATAACTACCCACAAGTCAATCTAAATATCTCTCCTGTTATCAGAACGCCTCTAAATGTAGATATATTTTGTAAAACAACCATTAATAACTATTGTGCAAATAGAGAGATTATTAACAACACAAACCTAACAGGTACAACAAGAGAACAGATGGGATGGTACCTATCGACTAATCACAATCCTATACTAGATGGAAATGTGACCAAATTAGAAGCAACTCCCAATATTGTAACAATTATACCAAATCCAACAAATCCAATATCTCTAACAAATGGAAGAAATGGTTTAGTTATAGAGAAGTTTATAAATTGTACTTCTCCTCAATCAACCATTAATATTAGCACTAGCCCTGCTCTGCGTTTTGAACCATCACACTATGTAATTTATTGTACAGACCAAAATGCTTCACAATGGACAGGAGTTGGTAAAACAGGAAATATTTTAAAAGTGAAACCAAAGGTTAATCAGACAGGAAAAATGGACTGGTAGTTTTATACTTTTAGAACATAATTAAACAATCTTTCAACATTAGTAAGCTATAGTTTCTAAATTTATAAAGAGTAAAACTATGGCTAAGAAAAAAAGAAAAAAATTTCAAAAAACACAACTCCTTTCACTCTTTAACGCTCAGAATTATCAAAAGGTAATCTCTAAAGTTAAACAGTTTCAGATAGATGGGATGAGTGATGATGAACTGCACAAAATTTTGACAGATTCATATTATGCGTTGGCAGAGAGTAATTTTCTACAAGGTGATATTGTTCGAGCTATTAGAGATATTGACTCTCTATTAAAAATAGACAACAATATAACGTTTAGAATCACTCAACTAAAATATCTCTGTTATATAAACAATTTTAAAGGGGCAGTGGAACTGGCAGAGGAATTACTCTCTTTAAAACCTACTGCTAAACTAAAAAAAGAGATAATTTTTTTCTATTTCATGGCAAATCTATATAATGGTAATTATGAGTTAGATAGAAAACTACTAAAAACCCTCTCTTCTTCTAAGCAACTCTATATTTTAGGATTTTGTGAATTTTTACAAGATAACACAGAGTTGGCACTAGAGTATTTTGATACTTTTAAGCCTAGAGCAAAAGATGAAAAAAAGAACTTAGAGGCAATTAAAGCGATTATCTCTAATCAAGAGTTAGATTTCGATAACAGTGGAATCAAACCTTTTTATAGGCTCTTATTAACAGGAGACAGCACAAGAGTAGTCAATAGTAAGTCAGCAAGAGAGGCAAAAAAAGAGTTAGGAGAAGCATTTAAAAGTAGAGAAAAAAACTCTGCACTAAGGAGTCTAGTTGAATTAAAAGCTCCTGCATCTACAGATGTAATCCTAAAACAAAATTTAAATAAAGAGCAAGAGTTAAAGCTTATCTATAATAACGTTGTACTTTTAGCCAACAAGAAACAGTATATAGAAGCACTTGAAATCTTTATAAAATATAGGGCTTCCTTTATTAAGTTTATAGAGTCTGTAATGCTTTTTATTACTATAAAAGAGCATATAGAAAATAAAAGAAGTGATGCCGTTGTCTTAGGTTTTATATCCAACTATCTAAAGCTACACCATAAAAAAATAGCTCCTTTTCAAATAGATACAATACTTCTGTTTCTTACTTCAGAGGAGCATGTTAAAGCGAGTATTGATCTTGCCAAAGAGTATGGTAGAGAAAATTTTGTCTTTTTAGTAAAAGAGATTCGTCTGATGACAACCTTTAGCCCTCATCTGCAAATCAAATTTAATAAGGTTATGAAAAGATACTCCTCTATTGATAATAAACTTTTGAGGATAAATAGTCATAGTTTCACAGAGGCTGATAAATATTTTGATGATTTAGACCATTCTGAAAAGAGCATTTTACTTAATCGTATTTTAATTTTTATGATACTCTTAGAAAATATAGAGAGACCACATAAAAAGTATAAAAGTACCCTCTTTAAGATGTTTAAAGCTCTTGCCATGCTTATGCAAAACTTCTCTTATCATGAAGAGCAAACAAACTATCTAAAACTCTCTACCCTTATTGAACACTATATTGAATACTTTAGCATTAACAGAGTCGATTTAGCTATAGATATAAAAGCACTCTTTGTCTCTATCTCCAAAGAGAACTCCGTTCGAGTAAAAGGGAATAAAGAAGAATCCAATCTGTTTAAAATGCACTTATCTGATTTGTGGGGACATATTAATGATGAAAAAAAGTATAATTTTAATGAGCATGAATATAATTTATCACTTATTAAAAAAGCCTGTATTAGTAATTTAGAAAGAGGAACAAAAGAACCATTTAGACCACTTATAGGATTTGAGATTTATACTTATCATAACTTTCTACATGAATTTATTATGGATTTGATTGCAAAATCTATTGAGTTTGGTCGAACAGATAGTGATAGAATAATTGATGAGATACTTAAAAGCCTAGAGATTGAGAGTCTGAGTGACTCATACTATAGAGATGAGTTCCCCACTAAAGTTAAAGAGTATGCTAAAAAAGATATTAAAATAGCAATCATCTATTTCAATCATGCTATACGCTCGGTTAATCCAAGAAAAAAAGAGTTTGTTTGGTATCTTAAATGGGCAGACACGTATATCAATTTGGTCAAAGATTACAGTCTAGAAAAAGATGCACTTTTCCATATGGTTCTAACTGATTTTTTTAATATTCAATATAAGAGAAATTTTAAATCAATAAATGCTAGATATAAGAGAAATCTAAAAAAATTTAAAAATATAGAGAGAAAAAAGGAGTCCTATTTTGATTAAAGAAAGCCCCTATGAAGTGTTAGGATTAGATGGAATTTTTGAGTTTAAAGATATTAAAAAAGCCTACAGAAGAGCAATACGAGATAATCCACCAGAACAGAATCCAAAAGAGTTTGCTAAAATTTCGGATGCGTATGATACATTAACCAATGATGAGTATTTTACTAAAGATTCAAATAACTCTCTATATGCTTTAGAGGTAAAAATAGAGTTGGAACAAGAGGAGATATTCGAGAAGAGCAAATACCTTAAAAACAGTTTTGAGGTACCCTTTCAAGTATGACAAAAGAGCAATTTAAAGAGTATGTCTGTAAACAGATAGATTTAATGGATAACAGTCAACTTCAAGAGTTTTCAGAATTTATAAATAGTAACAGTACTAACCAAGAGCATGTTGGAGAGGAGCTTATTGTTATTAAGGGGGAGTTTAAAAAGCTTACCAAATTAGTAAGCTCAATGGATAAAAAATTTGACGAGGCTAAAAAACAACAGCAGATAGATGAGCTTAAAATTTTTATAGAGTTTGACTCTTTTTTAAAAAACTCTAAAGATGCTATTGAGTCACTCCCTAAAGCTTCTCTTTTTAATAAAGCTAAAGTAAACAGAAGTATTAACTCTCTGCAAGATGGGTTTATCTCAATTTCAGAATCGTATGAAGAGATTTTAAAACAGATAGGTATAGAACGCGTTGCCAAGATAGGAGATACGTTTGACTCTAATCTCCATGAGGCTGTAGAAGTTATAGAGAGTAAAACCACACAAGACAGCACCATAGTAGAGGTCTTAGAAGAGGGTTTCATATATAACAATAAAATAATAAATTATGCAAAAGTAAAGGTAAACAGATGGAAATCATAGGAATAGATTTAGGAACAACAAACAGCGTAGCAACCGTATATACCAAAGAGGGGTTAAAACATATCTCTTTTGATGGAGATTTTCTTCTGCCATCGGTTGTAAATGTAAGCGATGAGGGTGTAACCGTTGGAATAAAAGCTAAAAATATGGCAATGATTGCTCCTGAAAATACAGCCATATCCGTAAAAAGAGTAATAGGTACAGATGATAAGTTAACCCTGAATGGAAAAGAGTTTACACCTCAAGAGGTCTCCTCTTTTATTATCAAAAAAATTAAATCCACAGCCGAACAAGAGATGGGAAAAGAGTATACAGAGTGTGTAGTAACCGTTCCTGCCTATTTTAACGAGAACCAAAGAGAGGCAACATCACAAGCTGTTAAATTAGCAGGATTAGAGGTACTAAGAGTCATAAATGAACCAACGGCTGCTGCTATCTCTTATGGAGCAAACAGAGATGAAGAGATACTTTATGGTGTTTATGATTTGGGTGGAGGAACATTTGACATCTCAATTATAGAGAACTCCGAGGGGCTAATAGAGGTCTTATCAACAACAGGAGATAACCAACTAGGAGGAGATGATTTTGATAAAAAATTATCAGAACTCATTTGGGAAAAGAGTCAATTTGATATACCTTTAACAAAAAAGTTGCAGATAAAGCTCAATCAAGTATCTGAAAAGACAAAAATAGCTCTCTCTAGCCAAGAGAGTGTGAAAATAGATGAGAAGTTCTTTGCAAAAAAAGAGGGAGAAGCACTCCATTTAGAGGTAGAGATAACAAAAGAGGAGTTTGAAGAGTTAATCCAAGAGGATATTGAAAAAACCATAGAGTTACTGCTATCAACAATAGAAGAGGCAAACAGCGATATGGATGAACTTGAAGCAATTATATTGACAGGTGGGTCAAGTCGAATTCCTCTTATTTCACATATGATTTTTGAAAAAACAGGTAAACTTCCCATACTTATAGAAGACCCAGACAAATCTGTCTCTATCGGTGCAATTCTACAAGGAGCAATGATTAAAGGGCTAGATACAGACTCTATTTTGGTCGATATTACCCCCTACTCTTTGGGAACTTCAACACTTGCAGGAGACTACTCTTTTGACTTACAACTTTCTAAAATTATACTAAAAAACACTCCTGTTCCAACAAGTAAGACCTCTCGATATTATGCCGTAAGCGAGTATCAAGATGGCTTTAATATTGATATTTATCAAGGAGAGGATGAAGATGACCTCGAACAAAATTTCAAGATTGGAGAGATGCTCTTAAAGGTTCAAGAGCCTGTAGAGAATGGTGCTATTGATGTAACCTTTAGCCTAAATCAAGATGGAATGCTCTCTGTTACAGGGGAAGAGATTCATACAGGAGAGATAATTAAAGGAGAGTTTAAAACCAAAATCTCAAAATCAAGCCAACACTCACAAGTCAAAGAGATGGAGATTTTAAATGAGCATGATAAAACTATTATTAATAAAATAGATAAACTGTTAGAGAGTGATATTTTAGAAGAAGATAAAATAGAACTAAAAGAGCTAAAAAGCAACTATATATCAGCCAAAAGTGAAGATAAAGCTTCACTAGAAGAGGAGATAATAGACACGATATTCTTTTTGGAAGACTCTATAAGCGATGGAGTTTAGTTACAAATGCCCTGTATGCAGGGCAAACAACCTTTTAACCTCTAGCAATCAAACATGTAGAAGATGCAAAAGCAGTTTAACCTCTATTTATGATATTAAAAAAAGAAAATTTTTTATTCTTTTAAAAAAGCTTATCTCTACATAAATATTCAGAAAATGATATAGAGTATGAGATATATCGTTCAGCTGTTATTAAATATTTTAGCTAATTATAAGGAGTTGGTTAAGATTTGAGAGAAAAAAGTTCAAGGATAGAAAAAATTTAATTACTTAAATAAAGTTTAACTTTTCATATTAAAGTTAATATTACCTAGTTTATTATATAATATTAAAAATTTTTTAATAAAAAGGTTTAGTTATGATAAAAAGAATTTCTTTATTATTTTTACTTTTTGCCTCTATTCTGAGCCAAAAAGCGTTAGCTGTTAGTATTGTACTTGATGGTACACAGACACTTTTGAGTGGACATCAATGTCAAACAGCAAAATACAGATTTGGTACACAATCCTCTTATTTAGGTAATAATATTGATATAATATTAGAGGTTACGGCTGAAGACAACGAGTACAGTCGAAGTAGATGTGTTGAGATTGTTGATAATGTTATTGGATTTAACTTAAGAGATAAAGACTATAATGATAATCGTGCTTATATGGATGTAAAAGTTACTGTTGTAAAGAAAGGAACTCAAACTCCTATTAATGTTGATACTATTACTGTAACCAATTTTGATTTAGATAACAATCCCTCTCAAACAGATACGGATGATGTCTATTATAAAAATCCCACAAAAGTCTATCTAAGTGAATTTACCAATGTTACCCAAAACAATGGAAATTTTTTTTCTAACTATACAACAAAACTAAAAGGGCAAAGTACAGGAAACTGTGATGATGGTGCGACTCTCTTGCAAAAAGAGTGTAGAGCTGGTGTCTCGTTTGACAATACATCCAGTTTTTATGCAAGAGTACAAAATGATAATGCTTATGGTACTTCCCATAATGCTTATAACTATCGTCTCATCCAATTCTCATTTGAACTCAAAGATTTAACACCACTAATGACCAATATCGAAGTTCCTTGTGGAACAGTAAACTATTCAACTTCTAATAGCTCATGGATAGAAGGTACAGGACATAATGGATATATTAACTATCTAAATATCTCAAAAACCATTAAAGTAACAAATTCTGAAAGTATAAAAGTTACCGTAAATGGAGAGACAGAGAATAATTATGATTGGATTTATATTTATGATGAACATGGCAATCAAATTTATAAAGATTCTGGAAACTTAAACAGCACACCTCTTATAGTATCAGGTTCGGAAGTGACTATAAAACTAACCAGTGACGGTTCAATTACAAAATCAGGTGCAACCGTTACAATTGAAGGGATAGGATGTGAAGATGACCCTATCGTTAGTATCGCTAACTCTGTAGAAGTGACAGAAGGAGATAGTGGAGACAAAGACCTTGCTTTTACCATTAACCTAGACAATCCTGCTCCAAATGGAGGCGTAAATGTACAGATAAGTCCTACAAATATTACAGCCAATGAGGGCGAAGACTATACACGTGTAACCAGTTCAATCCATTTTGCACAAGGAGAGAGTCAAAAAACAGTTATCTACAAAATACATGGAGATACCAAAGTAGAAAACAATGAGACATTTAGTATTCGACTGCATAATCCCCAAAATGCTACATTAAATGAAAATAATAAAACAGCTATTGGTACTATTGTTAACGATGATAAAGATATTTTTATCTCTATTGCAGATGATGTAAATATTACAGAAGGTAACAGTGGAACAAAATTATTAGATTTTACCATTGTATTGAATGAGCCTGCTCCAATTGGAGGGGTCTCTGTTCAGATTCAACCACATAATGTTACAGCCAATGAAGGAGAGGATTTTAGTCGTAACAGTAGCACTGTTTCGTTTGCAGAGGGAGAAAAAGAAAAAACCATCTCTTATAGTATTAATGGGGATGAAAAAATAGAAAGTGATGAGACCTTTAGCGTTGAAATTCATAACCCACAACATGCTAAACTCAATGAAGAGATGAAAACAGCTATTGCTACGATTGTCAATGATGACAGTGATAGTGAGTGTAATGAGATAACAAAAACTCTTGAAGTAAGAGTATCATCAACAAACGATGATGCAGAGGAGTCACAAAGTGGTTCAATGTATAGAGACAGCTCTGACCTTGAGTTGGTTAGAGACTCACATAATCAAACGGTAGGTATACGTTTTAGAGAAATTTATATTCCTAAAAATTCAACCATTACAAAAGCCTATATACAATTTTCTACGGATGAAGAGAGTAGCGAGAATACAAACCTTAACATCTATGGAGAAGATACAGACAACTCTAATGAGTTTTCATCGTCCAGACACAATATAAGCCATAGAGTAAAAACATCTGCACATAACTCTTGGTCTCCTGTGGCTTGGAATCAAAGACATGAACAAAGTTCAAAACAGAGAACTCCAAATTTACAAACTATTATTCAAGAGATTGTTAATAGAAATGGTTGGAATAGTGGAAATGCTCTAAGCTTTATAATTACAGGTTCAGGAAAAAGGGTAGCAGAGTCGTATAATGGAGAGAGTGATGAAGCACCACTTTTACATATAGAGTACGCATCTTGTGATGATGGAGCTAGTAATGGAGACTCAACAGCTGTATGTTACGCTCTGACCGATAATAGTGACAAACTCTATAAGGTATCGATGAATCCAAATGGAACTCCTTTACCACTACCATCAATTATTAATATCTCTAAAACGTTTAACGGAGAGGGTTCAGCGTATAGAGCAAGTGATAATAAGTTTTATGCCTTTAAAGGTAGTAGTGATGACCATGGACCAAGTGACCTTTATACTATTGATGTTGATACAGGAGCTACAAGCAAAGTTAAAAATAATATTATAAGTGGGGCTGTTGATGGAGCTGAATTCTATTTTGACCCAACACTCAATAGAGAGATTCTCTATATTATTAGTGGAGAATATAACTCTAAACTGTACGCTTTTGACCCTGATGGATGGACGGCATTAAGTGGTTATCCTAAAAATACAAATACAGACCTATCCAGTTTAGCCATTAACCCTATTTCAGGAGAAGCTTATGCAATTGATGATTATAACTATGATAACCATAAACCAAAAGTCTATAAACTTAATCTACAAACGGGAGCTACAACCCAAATAACAACACTTCAAAACTTAGCAGATGCAGAAGGTTTAGCCTTTGCTAGTGATGGAAACTTATATATTGAAGATGAGGGAAGAGATGACCTTGATGGTAAAAAACTCTATAGAGTTGATTTAACCACTGGTGCATTAACCCCCTCAGCCATTACAAATGCAAATGGCGATATAGAAGGTCTTTCGTGTAATGGTACACAGATGGCTATAGAGTACCCAACTATTAAACTTGATGGAAACAGCTCTGTAGTTGAAGGCAACACAAGCACAACTGATTTAAACTTTGTGGTAACACTTAGTAAACCAGCTGTAGAGGATATTCTTCTCTCTTATT
>Ga0256826_1002830_pt1 | contig 10502 bp, 12 predicted proteins | sample CV79metaG_FD_185975 | JGI IMG/M metagenome (GOLD analysis project Ga0256826, IMG submission 185975) | Hydrothermal vent microbial communities from East Pacific Rise, Pacific Ocean - CV79 | ecosystem: Environmental > Aquatic > Marine > Hydrothermal vents | place: Pacific Ocean: East Pacific Rise... | reverse complement strand
TTTTTGGAACTGAAGCACCAATTCCTTTTTAGTAAATAATTTATTTATAGTTGTAAATTTATCTTGTAATTTTAACTCTTTTTCTTTGATAATATTTGTTTTTAATTGAGTAATTAATTTGTCTTTTTCAACTATTATATTTTTATCTACTTCTATCTCTTTAATAATATTTCTATTTTTTACTTGTAGTTTTAATTTTTTAGTAGATACTGAACTTTTAATTAATTTATTTTTTTGAATTATTATATTTTTATCTATTTCTATCTTTTGGATAGTATCATTTTGAATATTTTCTACTCTATTTTTAATAATATCTCTATCTCTAACAAATGATTTATTAATATTAATAAATTTCTCTTTTAGCTGTTGTTCTTTGAGTACTTTTGTTTTTAGTTGAGTAATTAACTTATCTTTTTCAACTATTATATTTTTATCTATTTCTATATATTTTGTAGGTGTTGAGATATATTCTGTTTTGGAAAAAATTCTATTTAGCATTACAAATGCTCTATCTTCGTCAAAAATTCTTTGTTCTAAACGATTTTGGAATTTATTGATAGTGATATTTTTATTAGGATTAAATAGTGATATTTTTTTATGGACAATACTATTTTGTAATATATTCTTTTTTAGACTATATTTAGAGATATTACCTCTTACTTTTAAGTATTTGATTTTTATCATACTATTCTACTTTTTCTTTTTTCTTTTTTCAGCAGGATTATCTAGTGTACCATCATAAGTATTTTTTTTATAATTTTTATTACCTTTTTTCTTTTGAGCCTCTTCTATTTTTTTAGCCTGTTTTTCTCTTCTTATTCTATTTCTCTCTTTCCAACCATCATCTTTTTTCTTTTTTTTCTTTGGTTTCTCTTCCTCTTTTTTAGGTTTGGGTTCAGGTTTCTCTTTCTCTTTTTTAGGTTTAGGCTTTGGTTTTTCTTCCTCTTTTTTTGGTTCAGGTTTTGGTTTTGGTTTTTCTTTCTCTTTTTTTGGTTTAGGCTTTGGTTTCTCTTCCTTAGGCTCTTTTTTCTTTTTGTTACCACCACTTTTAGCTATCTCTAATTCGGCTGTTTTTACTACTAGTTCTAAGCTTTCTATCATTACAGGAGATGATTTATCTGCATTAAATCCTGAAACTTCCATTTTTGTAATCCAAACATCTGTAAAATACCAAAAGGTTGGGTTGGAGTTGGGGTAACTAAACATTCCAATAGCCATAGAAAACATTCCTGCTTCATATTTACCCTCAGAGTGTGTTATCATATTTCGTAGCATTCCAACTGTAGAATCACTGCTTAATCCATGCTTTAGTGTTAATTTACCTGCTTTTGTAATACTTGGGAATGAGTGGACAAAACTATTCTCTCCACCCTCTTGATACTCATAAACTTCTGTTTCATTTCCACCCATATCAATTTCACTAAATCCTAATGCATCACTTGCATCTTTGATAAGTTTTTCATTTTTTTTATCAGTTGCTGTGGGTACTAAAAATACTTTAAATTGATAACTTAATACAGGTTCATAAACGCCTGTCATTATTCCACTCATTTAATCCTCCTATATTACTTTAGACTAGATTTATGATACCATCTTTATCTAACTTATTTAATCTTATATTTATAAACTCTATAGGAGAGGCTAATGCAACTGCTATATCTACAATTATCTCATTACCCTCCACTAAACTCTCTTCATTTCTCTCTACACTATAATCTAATAATGCCCCAATATTTTCTAATTTTTCTAAAAATACTTTGACCATTAATATCACTTGTGCCTCTAAAAATATTGTATTTGGTTCAAATATATATACTCTACTCATTTTAATAAGTCTTCGTTTGATATACTTTAATACCCTTACCTCATTAATAGTATCTAAATTCTCATCAAAACTCTTGACACCCCAAAATCTCACACCTCTATGAGGCATAAAAATAATAGGATTAATACGATTTTTACCCAATTCTTGAAGTTCATAATCTTCTAATCTTAAATTTACATCTAAAGTATTTAATATCTCTTTATTAGCAATTGATTCAAAATATTTATTCTCTTTTGCCATTTTAGAAAATAATGCACTAGCATATATTGATGGGGGTAGTGGTTTGTTATAGCTATCTATAATCCATGGATAATATAATATACTCTTACCAATAATATTTAGTGTTTCTACCTTGAAATCACTATTTATATCTGTGATAGATACTCTATGTGTATTTGCACAATAGTTATTTATTAATCTCTGTATTCCTATCACTTTTTTAGTTGGTAATTGTTTGTTATATATCTCTTCATCAAATAGATTTATAGCAGTAATTACCTCTATATCATTTAATCTATCACACTCTTTGATTAAATAATCATTAAATTTATCAATATTAAATTTTTTCTTTTTTAATTTAACAAATAGTAGATATAATCTATCTCCACCATTTACAAAAAATGCCTCTACTGCTCGTTTCAAAAATTCATCATCTTGAAGTTCTAAAATAGTGCTAAACTCATGTTTTTTGGTGAGTAAAATAGGCTTTTCAATAGAGACTAAAGATGAAAAAACTACAAATAGAGTAGAAAAATCACCATCATAAGGTTTAGTTCTGCTAAAATGATTGATATTTACATTTGGTAAAGAGTAATCCATATCTAATCTCCTCTATTTATTTGTTCATTAATATTTGATATATTCATAGCCCAATCTCTTCTTTCTCTATGAGTCATATCAAATATTTCATCTTTTGACCAATGAAAGTGATAAGCTATGTATGCAATCTCTTCTTTAAGATTTTTGAGAGGATAAGAAGTCATCCTCCTTGAAACAAAACTTCATCTAATCCTATACTATATTTACATTCACATTCAGGACACTGTAAATTTACAATATTACTCTCTTCTGAATTAATCTTTTGATAAAATCTTTGTAGGTAATCCAAATCTACAGAGTAGAGATTTTCTATATTAGCAGTAGATATATTACCTAATTCACCCAATTTTGTAATTACTCTTGAAAGTAATATTACAGTCATATAAGCCTCATTATTTTTGACTCTATAATCTTGTAAAGGTGCTATCTCATCTTTAGCTGTGGCTAATCGCATAATACCTTTTTTATGTACAGTTCCATTTTTATCTACATAACCTTTTGGTAATACAAATTCAAACTCTGTTTTAAACATTTTATCTCCTAAATACTTTTATATAATTTTTTTAAATCAAATATATTTTAACTTAAAAAAATTTAATTTTTATTAAATTGGTGGGATAATCCCACCAACTATAATTAATCAGCTATCTCTAACTTCTCAATTACAAATTCTACCTCTTCCATAGTCAAATCACTAGATGAACTATCAAGGTCTGAAGTTGTATATTTACAAGGCCATGCTTCATATAGTGTATATGTTTTTCTAGGTGCTCCTGTATCATCAAGAAGACTAATTGTAATAGTCTTTCTCTCTACTGCTCTTGATTGGTCATTAATACTAGCACACCACTCATATAGGTCAATTCCAGCTGAAATACCTCTTTTACAAGTTACATTACTATAATTTGTAATACCAGGTATCTTTTTAACAGTAGTATTTACACTATCACCATCAAAATATTCTGTAACTGCTGTCTCCATAGTAAGTCCAGTAATTGTAGTAAATCCTGCAACTGCTACACCATCAATCTCCATTGTATAATTAAACCCAACATACGGGTCTCTTCTTTCACCATCAGCCATAAAGGTCTCCTTTTATTATTATATTTTTAAACTATCAACTATTAAAGTCTTTTAGTAACTATCTACTATGTATCTTGTGGAGCTTTTTGTGCAATTTTAAATACAACAAACTCAGCAGGTTTAACTGGTGCAATACCAATTTCAACTGTTACAATACCAGCATCAACATTCTCTTGTGGATTAGTTTCAGGCCCACATTTCACAAAGAAACCTTCAGATTCATTAGCACCAGCAAATGCACCTGCTTTATATAATCTACTTAGGAATGCAGTTGTATTACTCTTAAGTGCAATCCAAAGCTTTTCATCATTTGGTTCAAACACTGCCCATTGAGTACCCATTTCAATAGATTTTTCAATCATATTAAATAGTCTTCTAACATTGATATATCTCCACTCAGCATCAATCATAGATACAGTAGTTCTTGCACCCCAAACAACGATACCTTTATCAGAGAAATCTCTAATAACATTTACACCATTCATATTAAGTGATTCTTGTTCTGTATCGCTTAGAGTATATGCTAGACTTGTCGCAAGATTAACGCCTTCATTAGCAGGAGCTTTAAATACACCTCTTTCATTATCAACTCTTGCATAAATACCAGCTACAAATCCACTTGGTGCTACTAGAGTATTAGAGTCAGTTGATGCATCATAAGTACTTACCCATGGGAAATATAGGGCTGATTGTTTTGAAGCACATTTTGCACTAAGTCCTGCAAGACCAGTTAAATCATCACTTAATCCATGCTCTTTTAGACCCTCTAAACTCTTTGGAGCATCAAGGATTGTAAATATATTAGCACCCTCTGCATAAGCCAACATCTCTTGTTGAACAGCAGGAGATACTACACCTGGAGCTACAAGAATAGCTACCTCTCCAACATCTTTAAAACATGTTAAACCAGTTCTTTTACCAGGACCTCCATCATGCCCAATTAACTCTTTTGTGTTATTTGAATTAACTACAGATGCACTCTCTATTTGAGCTTTAATATCTTCTATCTTTTTCTTAAGAGCATCTTTTTCTTTATCTTTTGCTTTAGTAACTAATGCTTCTTGTTTATCTAATTCATCTTTGAGAGAGGCTATTTTTGCACTATTATCTGCTATATGATTTGCACTTACAACATGACACTTAGCACCACCATTAGCAAAGAATACATAAACACCCCAGTCAAGTCCAGTTACCTTATCATAAGGTACTTCTTCTTGAACATTGTTTCCATCTATATCTTTTTCTATTGTACCTCTTGGAGTAATTTTATCTTGAAGTTTATAACCAATAAATTCATCAAAATATTGTGTCCATGATGTAACCATAATAGGTCTATTTAATCTACCTGTTCTAGTCTCACCCAAAAATCCAACAATATGTGTCGGAGCAGCAGTCATAGGTTTCGCACCACTTGATATCTCTTCAACATAAACACCAGGTGTATAATATTCCATAGCCATTGTCTCTCCTTTAAATCTTAATAATTTTTTTAGTTAATACTAAATTACTTACTTAGTATAACTCTAAAATTATTATATCATATAACTTGTGTCAAACTATGTCATATACTATAAAAAGTTTGAAAATATTGAATTATTTTATTTTATATCCCTCTTTGAAGCAAGATTCTATAATATCTTTAGATGTCTTTTTTCTAATTCTTTTGACTAATCCTGCTATTGCATCTCTACTATACTCTTTTTCATCATATATAAATATATGCATATCTATATATGATACAGCTTTACCTTTTGATTCTATAAGACATTTTATTAATTTAGACTCATAATGAGATAATACTATTTTCTCTCTGTTCTTATAATAAAGAGAGTTATTATATTCACTCCAAAAATATTGGTTGGATAATTCTATTGGATATTTTGATTTTATCTCATATATAGCTTTGTTTATAGCTTTTTTTAATTTACTTGATGCTACAGGTTTGATAAGATATGATATAAGATGTAGTTCAATAGCTTTTTGTAGATACTCAATATTAGTATATGCTGAAAGTATAATTATTTGAGTATCTCTATCTTCTTTTCTAATTCTCTCTATTAGTTCTAATCCATTAATTTTAGGCACATTAATATCAGATAGTATTATATTAGGTTTATACTCTTTATATATATTCCATGCCTCTAACCCATCTTTAGCCTCATAAATTTCATCTACTAAATCTTTAATAGACTCTATTAATAGAGTTCGTAATTCACTATTATTTTCTATAATTAAAATTGATATTTTTTTTTTATTCATATAAACTCCATTGTCAATAGATAATCCCACCACCCAATACTCTATCCTCATCATAAAATACAGCAACTTGTTCTTTAGCCAATCCATATACAGGAGTATCTAAGACTATACTGTTATTTTCTATATCTATCTTTCCATCTACCCCTTGGGTTCTATATCTTACTTTTATGGTAGCTCTAAAACTCTCTTTTATATCATCAAAGAGTGATAAGTTTTTGATATTAAATTCAGTTACTGCTAATTCATCTTTTTTACCTACAATTATCTCATTTGTATCTGCTTTAATATCTAATACAAAATGAGGGTCATGAGCGCCATTTACAAAAAATCCTCTTCTTTTACCAATTGTATAGTGCATATAACCTTTGTGGTTTCCTACTATTTCACCTTTAGAATTGAGTGTATTTCCCTCTATATTTATATCCATATACTTCTCTAATATTTCTGTATAATCATTCTCTACAAAACATATTTCTGTACTCTCTTTTTGAGATGCTATATCTTGAAGTATATCTATCTTAGAGGCAAACTCTTTTACATCCTCTTTGAGCATATCTCCTAATGGGAATATCAATCTATCTACTATATCTCTATTGATTTGGGCTAGAAAATAGCTTTGGTCTTTTGATAAATCTTTGGCTTTATATATATATCTTCCATCAGTTTTGGCATAATGTCCCGTAGCTATATATTTAATTCCTAATTTATCTCCAAACTCTATCATTTTACCAAATTTAATGGTTCTATTACATCTCACACAAGGATTTGGAGTAAGTCCTACTTTATAGCTATCTACAAAATAGTTATATACATTATCATTAAATTCAGCTTCTAAATCTAAAAAATGTAATTTAATATCTAAATAATCTGCTACTATTTGAGCTTTTTTAAAATTTTCTTCATGATACCCATCTTTGGTATGGAGTTTCATATATACACCAACCACTTCATATCCCTGTTGTTGTAATAAGATAGCACTAACGGTAGAATCTACTCCACCACTCATTCCTACTAATATTTTTTTCATTATAGAGTCCCTACAAATTTATCTAATAAATATTTTTTGGTATCAATTATAATATCTGTTGGGACTACTTGACCATTAGATAAGTAGCTTACAGGAATATTAGGGTTATCAATCAAAAAATTTATTATTGAACCAATATAATTGGTCTCATCTAGTTTGGTAAATATTACACTATCTAAATCTAAAAAAGAGAAACTATTATATATATCTTGTAAATCTTCATATTTTACAGTAGCTGATAATACAAGATTTGTATATATTTTATATTTATGGCTAGATAATATATACTCTACATTTTGAAGCAGTTTATCTATATCAAAAGGAGAAATCCCAGTGGTATCTACTAATATTAAATTATGTTCTTCAATATCATTTAGTTTATCATTAAACTCATCTAATGAATCAATAGATATATGAGTAATTCCCATATTATGAGCATAATTGGATAACTGCTCTTTTGCACCTACCTTATAGTTATCAAGATTAAATAGTGCTACTTGCTTTTTCATATTTTGGCTATATCGTGATGCTAGTTTAGCAATAGTTGTAGTTTTACCAACACCTGTTGTACCCACAAGCATAATAATATTTTTCCCATCTAAATCTTCATCTTTCATTTGAATAGTATTATGAATTTCATTAATAATAAAAGATACTAATTTCTCTCTTGAATCTAAAATTTCATTAGAGTCTATTTTTGATATAATTTTTTCAATAGAGCATTTAGATATACCTCTGTTATTAAATATCTCTAAAGCACTTCTAATATTCACCTTTTGTTCTATCTCTTTATCATCATTTATTATCTGTTGAGTATTTCTTTGATTATACAACTCTTCATCTATTGTTATAACAATTTCACAAATATGTGCATCACTATCTTCAATGGGTATCTGTCTAGCACTCATTAGTCTAAAAGCAAATCCATATTTTGTTTTCGCTTTAAAATATGCCTCTTCTGGAGTAGGGGCAGTAAACATATCATATCGCATTTTAAATGCCTTTCATTATACTTAATGGTAATATCACACTCTCTCTTTTATGCCAATCTATATGTGGTATTTTCAAGATTTTATCATCTAATTTAATATTATTATAAAATATAATATCAATATCAAGAGTTCTTGGAGCATCTCTAAAAGTTCTTTTTCTTTTAAATCTCTTTTCTATTTGCCAAATATACTTTAATAATTTTTTAGGTGATAAAGGTGTTTTTATTATTATAATAGCATTATAGAAATCATCTTGATTAATATATCCAAATGGTGGATTTTTAAATATAATTGATGTCTCTACTATATCAACTAAATTACTCTTAGACAAAAAAGTAAAAAGATGGTGAAATTCTCTTATAGTATCTCCTATATTTCCACCAATTCCTAGAAATACTTTATTATTAAAAGAGCTATAATTATTATTTATATAAGGATACTTATCTGTTTTAATGATAGAGTGTTCTCTATCTAAATATTTATTTAATCTCATAATTTACCTATAAAATATCGGCTCTACCATTTTTTATAACAACCATATCTTCTACTCTTACACCAAATTTATTAGGTAGATAAATCCCTGGTTCTATTGTAAATACCATTCCATCTTCTATAATAGTCTCACTTTTAGAGGATATATAAGGCATTTCATGAATATCCAATCCTACACCATGCCCCGTAGAGTGGACAAAATATTTTCCAAATCCTGCTTTTTCTATTACATCTCTAGCTATTTTATCTATCTCTTTTGCCTTCATACCACTTTTAGCTCTTGCTATTGCCATATCATGGGCTTTTGCTACTGTATCATAAATCTTTTGCATTTTTGCTTTTCCAAAATCTTGATATAGAGTAAAGTCCATACCATCTCTAAATTGTGCCACTCTAGTTCTATCAGAGCAGTATCTTTGATATTTAAGTCCAGCATCTACCAAAATTAAATCTTTTTTATTTAATCTTCTATCTGTTGGCATAGCATGAGGCTTTGCTGAATTTTCTCCAATAGCTACAATAGGTTCAAAACTAAGCTCATATCTACCATCATAACTTAATATCTCTTTTGCTTTTAAATTTAATCTATATTCATCTTGATTATCTCCATTTAATAGCAGATAATTAGCAAATTTATCAAAAGCATCAGCCCCTAATACCACTGCTCTTTTAAGTTTTTTTATCTCTTTTGGTGTTTTGATAATCCGTTTTTTATGAGATAAATCTACAATAGCTTTGAGTTTGACATCTGTTTTAAAGGTTAATCTATCAAATGAATATACGCACCACTCTTTAGGGTCAAAAGATAACTCTTTAATCTTATACTCTTTGATTATATTAATAGCTAATTTAATAATATCACTACCTATAACAACTTTTGTATTTTTGGGATTAGCCTCTACTTTATATCTTCCATCTGTGAATAGATAATTGACCCCATCTATACTTAAAAAAATAGAATTATCATTGCTATAACCACACTCATAGTATATCGCATTCTCATTTTTCAAAATATAGTTCAATTTTTATCCTTTTATAATTGGTGTAAGCTCGGTTAAAACCGAACTTATCTTAAGCTTGTTGTTGTGCTTGTTGAGCTTGTGCTGCTGCTTGTTGCTCTTTCATAGCTTTTACTTCATTTAGAATTTGCATCATTCCCATCATAGCTAAATGGTAACTAAATGCACCCATACCTACAATTTGCCCAGAACATACTGGAGCTATTAATGATTTACTTCTAAACTCTTCTCTAGCATGAACATTAGAGATATGTACCTCAATAGCTGGTAATTTTACCGCACTAATCGCATCTCTAATAGCTATTGATGTATGAGTATAACCAGCAGGATTGATAATAATACCATCACTATCTCCCATACACTCTTGTACTCTATCTACAATCTCACCCTCTAAGTTACTTTGAAAAAATTCAATTTCAAAACCATTTTGCTCTGCTACATTTTTCATTTGAGTATGTATATCTTCTAATTTCATAGGTCCATAAATATTTTGTTCTCTAATTCCCAACATATTTAAGTTTGGTCCTTGAATTACTGCTATTTTCATAATAAATCTTCCTCTATTTTAGTTTAAGTTGTACATTATATCTAATAAATTTTAAATCTAATCAATATTAAATACAAAATTTATATTGTTTTTAGAAATTTTAGATAATAATATATAATATTCACCACTACGAATAGTACGACTATGTTTATTAGATGAGTTATTATATATTGATTCAATTTGACTATTATATAATCTTAAAGTTATATCATCACCTGTAGTATTTAGTGACATTGTAGATGTAGAAGTTACAGTAAATTTATATAATATATTATTATTACGCATAATAATTCTCTTTCCATCTTCTAATATATTAATATGTTTTGTAGAACCATAAGTCTCATCTATACAAGTGGAAAGTAATCCAAATTTAGAGTAAGATTTCTTATCTACAATTATATTATATCTATCTTTATTAAGTCTTTCATATAAGTAATTA
>Ga0256826_1002829_pt1 | contig 10503 bp, 10 predicted proteins | sample CV79metaG_FD_185975 | JGI IMG/M metagenome (GOLD analysis project Ga0256826, IMG submission 185975) | Hydrothermal vent microbial communities from East Pacific Rise, Pacific Ocean - CV79 | ecosystem: Environmental > Aquatic > Marine > Hydrothermal vents | place: Pacific Ocean: East Pacific Rise... | reverse complement strand
GATTAAAATATTTTCCGAACTTCCATCGTGGACGGATTAATTCAGCTAGAGATACTTTATACTTTATTTGCTTAAATTTTTCTTCTTTTTACTAAATTTAAGTAGATATTGTGATAATTTTGTTTCTTTTAGTCCATGTTTAGCTTGTTTCAAGAGTTTTCCAAGGCTGTAGCTTGTTTCGTGTGTCATGATTAAAGATGATATTTCTTTAATTTTTTGGTACTTGTCTTGTTGTGTATGAATTGATAAAAATACATCCTCTAGACCATCACGTTCATTTTTAGTAAGAGCACTCATCTATTTAATCCTCAAGTTTATTGATTTTTCTAACAGCACGAATAACTTCATCATCATCTAACCTTCCCAACATTTGCATAACTGTAGCTGCTGCTTGTGGTTTTGCACGACCGAGTTTCCAGTCTTGATATGTACGCATAGAGATTCCAAAACTAGAAGCCATATCTTTTAAAGATATTTTTTTTCCATTGTTTTGAGACTCAAGCGAGTTATGAAGGATATTAAATAAATCATTGATTTGCATAAAGAGAATTATACGGAATAAATACTTAATTATACATTTAATTTTGTATAATATATTATATATTGTGTTAAATATTATTTATACAGAGTATTGTACACTGTATAAATAATAAATTAACTGTTATATATTATAATATATACGGTTTTCCGTGTAAAATTTAGGTGATTTAAGCTTTTGAGAAGAGAAAGGAAAACTATTTGTCTAGTGTAATGGATTTATTAACAGGAAAGAGTGTTATTTTATTGTCGTTTATTTCAAGGTAAAAAGGAGAGTATATTTGTTCCTCTGTTTTAAAAAGGAGTTCATTTTCACTATCAATGGTGAATATAATGTAGTTAAGACCACGAAGAGAATTTTTAATATCAATTTTTGCTTTTGTGTAAGAGAATTTCAGCTCTTTGTGCTTAGCTCTTAAACTCTCTATCTCTTTTTTGATAGGTTCAACCTTCGAATTATTGTGACGAAGTGCTTCTTCAAGGAGATATTTTAAATCTTCTATATCATTATCTATAAATTTCAATTCACTTATTACTATTGGTATCTCTTTGTAATTTATTTTAAATTTATTGTCTTCACCACTAACAAGTTTGATAGTTATAGAGTTTGATGCAAAAACTTTAAGATTGCTTTTTACATGTGCTATTGTTACATTTTTAGCATAGATACTTCCACCTAAACATGTCTCAATTTCTACATGGCTGGCATGGACTTCTCCACCTTCTAAAAGAGTTATTTGAGCCTTGTGTGCACGAAGTTTTCCTTTGTGTCGATTAATTTTTGCAAACTTTGCAGACTGTATAGAGTCCTGATGTGTAGCACCTTTTATCTCTAAGTTTGTAGCTTCTAAATTACTGTTTGCACCGACAAACCCTTCTATATTTATAGTCTCAGAGGTAAGGTTTACTCCCTCTCCTACACTGTCTCGATTTGTATCATGTTGTGAAATTGTTATTTCAATATTGTTTTCTTCATTTGAAGCAATGTGTTTAGCATTTCTGGAGATTTTACGAAGTTTAATCTTATTTTCAATTGAAAGTTGATCTTGACTAAAGTTTACAAAACCCTGTTTTTTAGAGAGATATTTTTTAGAGTTATTATCTTCGAGTATATAAATGGATTGAGTATCTATTTCTGTTTCTAAATCCTCAACATTGTTAGCATACTGTGAACTGATGATTTTTCCAAAACAATCAAACCCATTTTTTCCAAAGATAGGCTTTTTAAACTCAATGAGAAGTTCATCTTTTTCTACTTCGATGATCTGGTTTTCATCCATCTTTTCTTCATACCAAAAGATAAGTTTACTCTCTCTTGTAACTATAGGTGCAATTCCATGAAAAAGAGGAACTTTTACATTTTTTTTAAACTTATCAGCATAGATATATTTGACTAAAATCTTAATTGCCTTCACCATCGTTTCATCAAAAATTTTGATAAGAATTCCATTATATACTTTAATCTTATTAAACTCTTTGTAGAGAAGATTTAGTAGTTGTTTGGGAGTATGCAGTTTGTAAGAGAAGACAGAACTAGGGGATAAAATAATATATGGATTGATAGAGTATTTATCAAATTTGAGAGTGTATTTTAGATGGATTGTACATTTTTGTATTTTACGAAGAGTTATTGTATGATGCTGTTCAAACTCTATATGTTCATTTATTAGACGATCTGTGTCTATATACTCCTTAAGGATTGAGTCACTGTAAAGGGAGTACTCTGAATTTGCACTACTTTTTACATGAGTTTCACTTTTGAGAAGTTTAAATTCACAGTCATCTTTAGAGACTAGCTGTTCTATAGCAAAATTTTCAAGACAATTTTTTATCTGCTTTGTAGTAACAGTTTTCTCTACAAGCTCTACCATCTATTTTAGTACTCTAATAAGTCGCTGTAATCGTATTTGGAAAAATCAAGATAAAATTTTCCATTTTGTTTTATAACACGAACATCTTTACCATAAACAGCTAAAAATCTTTTTTTAATAATCTTTTTTTGATATGTTTCAAGATCCATGCCTTTAAGGTAAATTTTTAGTTCAACTATTTGTGCCTGTGTATTATCAATTTTAATTTCTTGTGTTGACTCTAATGTTTGGACATCATGAATAGTATTTTTCTTACTTTCATTTATAAGTTTGGCATTTATGAGTTCAAGTATGCTTTTGAGTTGTTCATCTTTTGTGCTATACACTTGTTCTATTTTATTCATCTCATCGCGAAGCATCTGCTCTTTATCATCTATGAGTTTATCTATTTTTACCTCAAGTTGTACTATTTTTTCTTTAAGTTGTTGATTCTCTTTTTGGTAGAGTCCTAGAACCATAGCAACAGTAGTTTTTGGTTTATGAACAACAGGAATATCGTTAACTTTTTGAGGTCTTTGTATTTTTTGTTTCTGCTCTTCGTGTATCTCTTGGCGTTTATCAGACTTGAGTGAACTTCTTGTAACAATTATGTATGTTATTCCATCTTCTATGATGTAGTTAAGTTTTTTTGTACGAAGTTTTGAGTTTATCATCTCTTTAGACATTTTAAAATGCTTTGAGTATTCATCCAAAGTAAGTCTCATTTTTTTCCTTTTAAGTTTTATATAATTGAGTTAAAGTTTATATCTGGTGGATTTATAATTCCTGAGTTTCTAAGCCAGATAAGACAACCTTTTTTCTCTTTTCCATGTTTGTCTTTAAATGTTTGTGTACTAGATTTTTTGAGTTCTCTTTTTGCTAATAGTGTATTGAAATCCTTGTGCAAAGTAAGAAACTTTTTAAGACTAGCATAGGCAGTATCTGAAACCATTACTGTAGAGATAGTAAAGTTTTTTATTTCTAAAAATCTTGCACAGTCATTTAATCCATCGCCTATAAAATTAGGATGCCCTAAGATGTCTGTAAATTCATTTACTTCACCTGTATGAACAGCAATTCGAATACCTTCAAAGTAAGGGTACCTATTTGCAATATGTTCTGAAAAATGGTTAAAACTAAGACCTAAAATAGCACCAAAACCCTTCAGTCTTGGATTCAATATACAATAAAAACCATCTCCAGTAGAGACAAAACCTATTATGAATTTAGACAAAGGTGTATTTGAATTTTGAAGCATTTTTTCTATCATTTTTTTAAAACTTCTTGTCAAAAAATTGACAATTTCTAACTGGTGAGAAGATGATAGTTGTGAAAAATTTATAATGTCAATAAGAACTATATCTGTGATGAGTTCTCGTTTTTTTATTTGTGCCATATACTCTGTCTATTTATTGTAATTTGGGTCATTTTATCATAAAGTTCTTTTAAATGAACTTTTAACTATAATTTCAAAATAATTTATTTACGAGGTGAAAATATGAGTAAAGGTATCTTAGATATAGTAAAACCAGGAGTTCTTTTTGGTGAGGATGTTCAAAAAGTTTATGACCATGCAAAAAAAGAGGGTTTTGCTATACCCGCTGTAAATGTTGTAAACAGTGACTCGATAAATGGTGTTTTAGAAGCTGCTGCACAGGTTAAATCCCCTGTAATTATTCAATTTTCTAACGGAGGAGCATCTTACTTCGCAGGTAAGGGACTGAGTAATGAAAACGAAAAAGCTGCAATAGTTGGTGCTATTGCAGGTGCTAAATATGTGCATACTATGGCTGAAGCTTATGGTGTTGCTGTAATTCTTCACACTGACCATGCTGCTAAAAAACTTCTTCCTTGGATAGACGCACTTTTAGATGCTGGTGAAAAACATTTTAAACACACCAAAAGACCACTCTACTCATCTCATATGTTAGACCTTTCAGAAGAACCTTTAGAAGAAAATATCTCTACTTGTAAAGCATACTTAGCGCGCATGGATAAAATGGGTATGAGTATAGAGATAGAGCTTGGTTGTACTGGTGGAGAAGAAGATGGTGTTGATAACACTGAAATGGACAACTCACTTCTTTACACTCAACCAGAAGATGTATGTCTTGCTTATGAAGTTTTAGGTGCAGTTTCACCTCACTTTACTATTGCTGCATCTTTTGGAAATGTTCATGGCGTTTACAAACCAGGGAATGTTTCACTTACTCCAAAAATTTTAGAAAATTCTCAAAAATTCATCAATGAAAAGCATGGTACAGATGCTAAACCAGTTAACTTCGTTTTCCATGGTGGTTCAGGTTCTCTCCCAAGTGAAATTTCTGAAGCTATCGGTTACGGTGTTATAAAAATGAACATAGATACAGATACTCAGTGGGCTACATGGGATGGTGTTCGTGCTTATGTAGCTAAAAATAATGACTACCTACAAGGTCAGATAGGAAATCCAGATGGTGAAGATAAACCAAACAAAAAGTACTATGACCCTAGAAAATGGTTACGTGCTGGTCAAGAGACTTTAGTTGAGAGAGTTGTAGTGGCATTTAAAGATTTAAATGCTTTAGATAGAAACTAATTCTTCTTTCAATGAATAAAACCCATAGAAGTAGCTCTTCTATGGTACTTCACAATTTTTATTTTATTCACATATTAAATAAATACACTATACTCCACTTTAGCTTTTGTCATAAATTTTTGTTGATGACTTAGTTTACTAAAATATTAAATCTATAAGATATAATTAGCCAAGATTAAATAATGAGTACTCAATGAAAAAAATTATAAATATAAGTATAACAATTTTAACCCTTTTGACTTTAAGTGCTTGTCAAGAGGGGAATAGTTCTAAACCATATATTAAAGATGGATATATTGGTAAGGGAGTAAACCCTAACTCTGTAGCATTTAAATCTAAAGATAATGCTCTTGAACGTGAAAATAGAATTAAAATGGCAGAAATACAGGCAAATTCAGAGATAGAAATAGCCAAGATAGAGTCATTAAAAGCAGTAAAAGTTGCGAAGATTGATAGTGAGGCAAAGAAAGATATAGCACAAAAAACTGCGACAACTACACTTGAAGTTACAAAACTAGACACTCAAACAAAAGAAAAACAAAGTATGTTAAATCTTTATATAGCTATTGGTTTACTCGTTTCTCTTATGATCGGTATTTTATTATGGTTTAGATATAAACGCCAAGAACTAGAACTAAAAACAAAGCTTGAAGAGAACCGTTTACGACATGAACTTGAGATTAAAGATAAAGAGTTACAAGAGCAACGTATACAAAAAGTGCTTGATTTAGCGATAAGTGGACAGTTACCACAGGAGATACAAACAGAAGTTATAAACTCACTTACTCATAATGAAGTAAAAACTATAGAAACTTAAAAATTTAATTGTGAAATACTTTGAGGTTCTGCTAGGTAATAGCCTTGAAAATATTTACAGCCTATTTCTATGAGTTTTTCATAATGCTCTTTTTTTTCAACACCCTCAGCAATAACATTGATTTCTAATAGATCACCTAAATAAATAATAGATTTAATTATCTGAATATCTTTTTCATTATTAAACATATTCATGATAAAAGATTGATCAATTTTTATCTGGTCTAGTGGAAATATTTTAAGATACTGTAGTGAGGAAAAACCTGTTCCAAAATCATCCAAAGATAGATTTATATGTAGCTTTTTAAGTTCTTTCATTTTACTAGCAACAATATCTTGGTCTCTTACAAAGAGAGTTTCTAAAAGCTCTATCTTAAGTTTTGTATGATCAATATCATATTGAGTAATAATATTTTTGATATTTTGTATAAAATCATCTTTATCAAACTGTTTTGCACTTACATTTACAGCAAGTACCCAGTCTTTTGTTTTTTCATTGTTTTGCCATAGTTTAAGTTGTTTACAGGCAGAGTTTAAGACCCAATTTCCTATATTTACAATTAAATCTGTTCGTTCTGCTATTGGTATAAATTGATCTGGTGCTAATAGCCCAAATTTTGGATGATTCCATCGAATTAAAGCTTCTGCTCCAATAATATTTTTATCTTGGCTATATTGTAGTTGGTAAAATAATTCAAGTTGATTTTTTTGTAAAGCAATTAATAAGCCTTCTGAGACATTCAAGATATTTTTTTCATCATTTTCATTGATTTTATCAAAGTAAACAATTTCTTGTTGATTTTTTCTTCCAATTTCTAAGGCAATATTTGTATGCCTTAAAACTTTCAGAGGGTCTTTTTCATTGTTAAATATGTCAATACCAATAGTTGCCTCAGCTTTTATGAGAGTGTTATATACATTAAAAGTTTTTGCTAAAATACCAAGAAGTGCATCTGCAATAATTGCTGCTTGGCTTAGTGCGATACTTTTGCTAGTATTTTTGTTTTGGTAGTAGAGAATGAAGTCACCCATACCCATCCGTGCACTCAGTTTGCTGTCACTGAAATTTTCTTTAATAGTTTTAGAAAATTCCTGCAAGATGTAGTCACCATATTTATAACCGTAAGCATGATTGATTGATTTTAAATTTGTTAGTTTGATGTAGAACATTATGTTAAAATACATATAGTCTTTTTTTAAAAGTTTTACTAAGGTGTTTGTAAAACCGTTTTTATTAAGTAGTCCAGTAAGAGGATCAAACTGTGTTGAGATAGCTAAGTCTTCTTCGGCTCTTTTTTTTTGTTGCAAAAAATCGAGCATTTTTGTAAATAAAAAATTTATCTCTTCATAAAGTTTTCCAAACTCATCATCATGTTTTATTTTTATCTTATAATGTATAAGAGAGTTGTTAAGTTCTATTTTGTCTAAAAAATCTACTAAATATAAAATTGGTTGTGTGAATTTACGAGCATAAAATTTTACAAGAAGAAAAGAGATTGTTAAAAAAAGAAAAAGTAAGCTGATTAAATAGATAAAATCATCTTTAAAAATTTCAAATAGTGATTCGATTTTTAGTTCAAAATAGAGTTCTCCATATGATTCACCATGATAAATCATTTTTGTTGTTGTTCTAAATATCTCATTTTGAGAGAGTTCTATTTTTGTTTTATATTGAAAAACTTTCTTATTTTGTTTATTATATAGAGTGACTTCTTGGATATTTGTGAGTGCTTGTAATTTTGTTGTTATATCTGTTGCAGTATTGATATCATCAAGTAATATAAGTCGTACAAAGTCTTGTGATAAAACTTTTGTCATGCTTTGTGCTAGGTATATACGGTCATCTTTTTGTTTGAAAGTATACCAGCTAATAAAAAAGATATATCCACTTAAAACTATAAAAGAGATAAGCAAAAAAATTGCTTTTATAAATTTTTTCTGGATAGAGCCATTATAAACTGATGTTTGCATTATTAGTTCTTTTTATAACCTTTTTCAATTGGTAGATGATGATCATTTCCCCATTCGAGCCAAGAACCATCATAAACAGAAGCATCATAACCGAGTTTCTTAAGAACTAAAAAATTCATAGCCGCATCGGCACCATCTTCACAATAAAGGATAATCGGCCTGCTCTTATTTAAGTCTTTATAAATCTTTTTCAATGTAGTGAAATCTTTAATAGAGCTATCTGTACCTTTTGTATCATAAGTTAAACTTCCTGGTAGGTTGATGGCATTTGAGATGTGACCATATCTTTTTGCATGAGACTTTTCTCCAACATAAAACTGAGGAGGTCTTCCATCAATAATATATGCTTTTTTTAGGGAAGTAAGTACATCTAGTTTTGTTTTTAAATAGGCATTATTTATATTAGGTATGAAGTTTTGAGGCCTAGGTTTAAACTCTTCAGTTGTTATTTGAAGTTTATTTTTTCCCCAATTTCCATAACTCACTTTAAGTATACCGACATTATCTGCTCCTAAAACTTTACTTATCCAGTAAAATCTTGCAGACCAGATAGGGTTAGGCCCACCATAAATTAAAATTTCACTCTTCTCATTTATACCAGCATGGCTAAAAAGCTTTTGTAAATCTGAGAGAGGAGGAATCAGCATAGTCTCTCCGTAAAAAAGTTTTTCAAAAACAGGAACACTCACTGCATTTTTAATATGACCTCTCTTATATATATCAGTATCACGAACATCAATAATAACCAATTTTTGATCTTTATAATGTTTTTGTAGCCAAGAGATAGGAACTACATCTGGAATATTTGCAAATAATAGAGAAGTAAATAAGAGTAGCAGAGATATATATTTCATCATAAACCTTTTTTAGTTTAATATGTAATTATAAATATTCTAACTGAAGTATACTTAACTTCAGATTATTATAAAAGTTGCTTTTTTAGCATAGTCATTTTAGTTGTATATTAGAAAGGGCATTTTTAATTATTTTTATATATAAAAAATGAGTTCTATTTCATCGTTATAAATGCACTATGTACAAAAATCTAAATAAATTCCTTTAATATCATGCACATTATGGTTCTGCATATAGTAAATATTTAATATTTGTTTTAAGCGATTGAGATTAAAACGCCAAAAGAGTTCACTGTTGAAGTTTTCATCTTTACTCATCTGTAAAAAGAGTTCTTTCTCATCTATTTCACCCTTATTCTCTTTAATAATCTTCATCATTAAACTTTTTAATTCATTTTCAGAATCTTCTGTTTTATCATCATCTGCTAACTGTTTATTGGGTAGAAATGCCCATATTTTCCATATGCTCATCACTAAAAATAGTATAAAAAATACCAGCATCCATGTTGATGTGCTTATTTCCATTTATAACTCCTATGCTTTATCTAAGTAAATATTAAAGATATTTTCTAGTTCTTTTGTATCTATTGGTTTTCCTACAAAGCCATCCATCCCTGCATTGAGAAATTTTTCTTTATCTGTATCTAGAACACTTGCTGTAAGTGCAACTACTGGTGTTGAGTTAAGAGCATTCTCTTTTTCATACTCTTTTATTTTTAACATAGCTCCTATACCGTTTAGTTCTGGCATATTTTCATCCATAAGCACTAAATTATAATTACCTTTTTTAAACATCTCTACTGCTTCAACACCATCGTTAGCTATATCATAGTTGACTCCATAATCCATTAAAATAAGTTTAATGAGTGTTTGGTTTGTTTTATTATCTTCAGCTACAAGAATATTACCACTGTACTGCTGTTCATCTTCTAAATCTATTGTTATTTGAGTTGAACTCTCTTGTTGAATGCTTTTTAGTCCAAGTTCATTGACTCCCTCAACAATAAGTCTAGGAACAAATGGAGCATAGAGGGGTCTGATATGCTCTAAGTTCGCAAGCTTAACAGAAGCTGTTCTTAAGAGAGCCAAAGAGGGCTTCGAAGAGTGAGTAATCTCTTCGTTATATTCATCATCTGGTACAAAGATAAGTATATCGTAGTTGTCTTCACTAAATTTTTCCAACTCTATTATATTTACAACACCAAAATCTTGTAGATATTTCTTGAGCAGTTTTGTTTGTACTTTACACTCATGACAGTTGTTCAAGATAGCAAATGTATATTTGCTAAGCATATCTTGATCTATTAATATTTTTGGTGTTTCATCTGCAATATCAATAGGTATTTTTAGTGTAAATGTTGAACCTTTATTCTCTTCACTCTCCAGTTTTAGCTCTCCATCCATTAATGAGACAAGCTTTGAAGATATTGAGAGTCCAAGTCCTGTCCCTCCGTATTTTCTTGTAGTTGAACCATCGGCTTGCTCAAATGCTGAAAACACTTTGCTCTGGTTCTCTTTAGATATACCTATGCCATTATCTTGAATACTAATAATTAATTGCTTGTTTTCAATAATAATTTTTACTTTTATTGACCCATCTTCTGGAGTAAATTTTATTGCATTACTAAGTAAGTTAGATAAAACTTGTTTGACTCTAGTAGCATCAATATTTATACTGCTTGGCATTTTTGGGTCTATGTATACAGAGTAGATTATATGTTTTTCATATGCTTTAGATGCAAAGAGTAAAACAGCACTACTAAACTCTTCAACTGGTTCAATAAAGTGTCTTGTTATGGCAAATTTACCACTCTGAATTTTAGAAAAGTCAAGAATATCATTTATAATTGTAAGTAAAGATTTACCACTTGTATCTATAATATTAAGATAGTTTAGT
>Ga0256826_1002828_pt1 | contig 10504 bp, 9 predicted proteins | sample CV79metaG_FD_185975 | JGI IMG/M metagenome (GOLD analysis project Ga0256826, IMG submission 185975) | Hydrothermal vent microbial communities from East Pacific Rise, Pacific Ocean - CV79 | ecosystem: Environmental > Aquatic > Marine > Hydrothermal vents | place: Pacific Ocean: East Pacific Rise... | reverse complement strand
TCGCAACGTTGTTGATTTATTTAAAGTTTCCTACCAAAGAACTAAAAGAGAGAGTCAACTCATGGTGGTATATTTTAGCTTTTTTCACCATAGGTATTATGCTAAACAGCACACTAGCCATGTTCTTTTTTGGCTTTCTAAGTTTTTTGGCTCTCAAAGAGTATTTTACGCTAATTCCCTCACGCCAAACCGACCGACGTGTGATGTTCTACGCCTACATGGCGATTCCTCTTCAGTACTACTTTGCTGGAATTGCATGGTACGGCATGTTTATTATTTGGATTCCTGTCTACCTCTTTTTACTCTTGCCCTTTAGACAAGTACTCATTGGCGATACCAAAGGCTTTTTAGAAAACACAGCAAGGGTTCAATGGGGTCTGATGATGTTTGTTTTTGGTCTGAGTCATTTAGCCTACATGTTAACATTAGATAAGGTCAATGGAGTAGGGGGAAAAGAGTTGGTGCTTTACTTAGTACTGCTCACAGCCTTTAACGATGTACTCCAATACCTTTGGGGTAAAAGCTTTGGAAAGCACAAAATCATCCCAAAAGTCAGCCCCAACAAAACAGTAGAAGGGTTTGTGGGAGCATTTTTCACCATTCTACTCTTGGCATGGGCATTTTCATTTTTAACGCCGTTTACGTGGGTTGAGGCGATGTTAGCAGGAGCTATCATCTCAGCCTTTGGTTTTGTAGGAGACGTGGTAATTTCGATGATAAAACGCGACATTGGGGTGAAAGACTCGGGCAATCTCATCCCTGGTCATGGTGGTGTTTTAGACAGGGTAGACAGCTTGGTTTATACTGCTCCTTTGTTTTTTCATTTTGTTTATTATTTGTATTATTAAATGTTTGAATATTGTAGGTTCGATGAAATCGAATCTACGCTATATTATAATCAAAAAGTTTTCCAAGGAGATCCCATGTGGATTAAAAAAGCATTTTTCATCTTTATAGTACGCCCCATAGTCCTAGTCATCTCAGGTGTTTCTCTAAAAGGCAAAGAGAACTTGCCCACAAAAGGACCAGCTGTTTTGGTAGCGAACCATAACTCTCACTTGGACACGATGGTGATAATGTCTCTTTTCTCTTTGAAGAGTTTGGAGAAAGTTCGACCCATTGGGGCTGAGGATTATTTTTGTAATAAGCCTTATAAGAAGTGGCTCTCTAAGAATCTTATAGATTTGATTGCTTTGAAGAGGCGACCAAGTAAAGCTGAGGGGCATCCTTTTGGTGAGATTTATAAGGCTTTGGATAATGAGCAGATAGTTCTACTTTTTCCCGAAGGCAGTCGGGGTGACCCTGAGGTGATGAAGCCGTTTAAGACGGGGATTGCTCATATCGCCGAAGCTTATCCTGAGGTACCAGTGATTCCCCTGTCGATTCATGGATCAGCTAAGGCATTGCCTAAAGGTGAGGCATTGTTTGTGCCATTTATTATAGATGTTCATATGGGAAAAGCACTTTTTTATGAAGGAAGAGAAAAAAAAGAGTATACACAGCATTTAAAAAAGTGTGTAGAACAATTAATTTTATAACATCCTCGAGTTTCTTTAAGTAAAAAGAATATTTTTTATTATAAAATCATTTAAATAAACTAAAGGAAATAGTAATGAAAAAAGAGTTAACGATATTGTTATTAGTTGGAGGAGTTTTTTTTTCAGCTTGTAATGTAAAGAAAAAACCACTTCCTATGGTGGATAAAAATGTAACCGTAGAGATGAATGTAACTATTGTAGAGGTAGAAGAAGAAATTGTTGTTCCTGAAAAAGATGATTTTGATTGGCAACAAAATGATGAAGTAATTCAAGAAGGGATTGTTGACAGAGTAATTGTAGTGAAGTCAAAACGAGTTTTGGTACTTTTTAACAAAGAGGGAGATGTCTTAAGTCGACATCGTATCTCACTAGGAGAGCATCCTGAAGGGACGAAGTTACAACAGGGTGATAAAAAAACACCCGAGGGGATTTATACTGTTATTGATAAACGTTCAGATCCTAAATATTATAAAGAGATGTTAATATCTTACCCTAATGCTGAAGATAAGCAACGGGCAAAAGAGATGGGTGTTAACCCTGGAAGTGGAATTACTATTCATGCTCAAGTTCCGTGGAACTGGGGTGGAAGTGGAAATGATCATACCTTATCTAATGATTGGACAAATGGGTGTATGGCAATGACAAATGAAGGTATGGATAATGTATGGGATATGATTCCTGTTGGGACAATTATTGAAATCAGAGAGTAGATAATGTGTAGAATATTGTTTTATATATTTTTTACAGTCCCAAGCATAATGAAGGATACCTTATGAAAATAACTTAAGAGAAAAGTTTTTTCATTTTTTCAAAAAATAGAGCAGAGATTCCTTTTGGTTTTGCCAGTTCTAAAATAAATTGGTCATAATTCATATGTTTCTCTTCTAAAAAAGCTGTGAGATAGGCGATAGAAGCTTCCATATTGTGGTTTTTTTCTATTTCCAAAAGTTTACTGTAAATTTTTTCCATTGCTGTAACTACATGAGGTGCTGCTGCTTGTCTAAAGGCAATGTAGTTTTGAATATTACCAAATTTATCTCTTTTAATTTCAAAATCAGTGGTTACCCAATAGTAGTCACCATTTTTAGACATATTTTTTACTACTGCTGTAATGGTTCTTCCTGATTTAAGATATTCCCACATTAGATGAAAAATAGCTTTTGGCATATCGGGATGACGGATAATATTGTGAGGTGATGAGATAAGTTCACTCTCTTTGTATCCTGTTAGTTCACAAAAATAATCATTTCCATAAATAATTCGTCCTTTTACATCTGTTTTACTTACAATCATTTTTTTTGAATCTACTTTTAATTGTGTATTTGTAGGAATAGGTCGAGTTATAGTTTTTGTGGCAGGTGTTTGTGTAGAAATAGACATAATGAAATAACCTTATTAAATAATAAGTAAATTATATAATAAAATTAATTAATATTTATTTAAGTTTTATTATTTGTAGTTTTTCATTGCTTGTGCAGCTTCTCTTAATTGCGTTTTACGTTTCATGGTCTCTCTTTTGTCATGTAACTGTTTTCCTTTAGCAACAGCAATACTTACTTTTGCATAATTTCGCTCATTAAAATAGAGTATAAGGGGAACAATTGTTAGTCCATCTTTTTGAACTTTTTCAAAAAGTTTGTCTAATTCTTTTTTATGAAGTAAAAGTTTTCTTGGGCTTCTAGTATCACGTGCAAAATTTTTGTTAGTTGTATCTAAGTGTGCGATGTGTGTATTCATAAGATGTAATTCACCTTGAATAAAACGACAGAACGCATCACTAAGGTTTGCACGTTTGGCACGAAGAGCTTTTACTTCATATCCTTGAAGTACAATACCTGCTTCATATTTTTCTAATATTTCATAATCATGATAAGCTTTTTTGTTTTTGGCTATTAAATTTATTGACATTTTTTATTCTTTATCGATTGTTTTTATTTTTGTGTGATTATTAAGTTCACGAAAAGTAGAGTAGTATATCTATATTGTGAAGATTTTTTTTACTCTTTAATCTGCTTGATACTATTATATCAAAAATCATGACGAAGTTATATAGAAATAATAAGCACTCTGTTATACTTCTTTAAATAATTAGACTTTTTTCTAAGAAAATAGATGAAAAGTTATTCAAAATATAAGGTAGATTTTTTGTTAAAACATAAGTTTATAGAAGCAATGATTAGTGAAGATGTGGGGCGTGGAGATCTTTTTTCTAGAATTTCAACAGCCAAAGAAGTTCGAGCCTATATTATAGCTAAGTCAGATGGAACGTTTGCAGGTCGTGAATATATAGATGTTTTAGCTAATATGTATGAGTTGAATTTAGAGTGGAATGTTGAAGATGGTGATACTTTTGTTGTGGGAAAAAAACTTCTTTTTGTTAGTGGAAATTCAAAATTTATTCTCTCTTTAGAACGGTCTATTTTGGATATTGCACTTCATGCTTCATCCATTGCTACATTGACAGGAAAATTTGTTGAAAAAGTAAAACCTTATGGGGTAAAACTTTTAGATACAAGAAAAACAAGACCACTGCTAAGAGAATTTGAAAAATATGCTGTCCGTTGTGGAGGTGGTATTAACCATCGAATGGGACTTGATGACTGTTTAATGTTAAAAGATACACACTTAAAAACTATTGATAACCTTGAAGAGTTTATGAAAGAAGTACGTCAAAAAATTCCATTTACCTCTAAAGTTGAGATTGAGTGTGAAGATTTTAATGGAGTAGAAGAGGCAATGAAGGCTGGAGCAGATATTGTCATGTGTGACAATATGTCTAATGAATCTATTAGAGAAGTAGTTGCGTTTAGAGATACTTATTATAAACATATTTTATTAGAAGCGAGTGGAAATGTAAGTTTAGAGTCAATTGAAGAGATTGCTAAAACAGGAGTAGATGCTATCTCTTCAGGTTCATTGATTCATCAAGCAAATTGGATTGATTTATCAATGAAAATGGAAGGATAGTTATACGTGATTGAAAACTTTAAATCGTTACTTGAGAAATATAGTAGAGTAAGTATTATTACCCATAAAAATCCTGATGCAGATACAATTGGAACAGCATTAGGTATTTATGATATTTTAAAACAAGAAAAAAAGCAGGTTGAAATTTGTAATGCTGAAGGAATTTTACCAAATACCCTAGATTTTTTACCTCATTTTGCTAAAATAAAACGTCAAATTGACTTTGATGATAGTTTAATAATTTCTTGTGATTCTGGTAGCCTTGATTTGCTTGTGTTTGATTTAAGTTCTAGGGAAATTATTAATATTGACCATCATAAAAGTAATACCAATTATGGAGATTTAAATATAGTAGATGAGAACTGTGCCTCTGCTTCTCAAGTAGCCTATGATTTTTTAAAAAATGATTTTCAAATAACTAAAAAGGTAGCTACTTGTTTCTATGTGGCATTGGTAACAGATACACAGAATTTTTCGACATTGAATGTTAATCGAGACGTTTTTAGTGTTGCTTCAGAGTTGGTAAGTCTTGGCGTTGATTTGGAAGAGGTTAACCGAAATTTAACACAACGAAAATCTTTGAGTTCATTACGAATTTTAAGTACAACCTTAGATAGTTTAGAGTTTTATGAAGATGCGAAAATTTCTTCTATGGTTGTAAGTTATGAAAATATGCAAGAATCAGGTGCAAATTATACTGATTTGATTGGAATAATTGATTATGGAATTGCTTTAGCAACAGTAAATATAGCGATTTTATTAATGGAGTTTAAAAATTCAATTAAAGTTTCATTACGGAGTAATGTGGTAGATGTTTCGGTATTAGCATCAGATTTTGGTGGTGGTGGTCATATGTTGGCATCTGGTTTTCAAATAGAGAAGATGGATTGTACAACATTGCTAAAGAAAATAAATGAAGAGATAAAGAAAAGAGGATTGTTAGATGGCTTATAGACGAAGAGGTTATGGTAGAAATGATAGAAGTTCAGGTTCCGTATGGATTATAATTTTAGTAGTGTTGTTGGCATTAGGGGCATATGTTGGTACTTCTCAGAGTTTTGAACGTAATTCACCTAAAATAGATACAGCAGATTTTATCTATTGGAATAGAAAAGATTCATTGAAAATTAAACTTTCAGATGAAAGTGCATTAAAGTCGTATGAAGTTCGAGTGAATGATGGACATAATGAGATGGTTGTTGCTAATGAGATGCTTTTAGAAAATATGAATGAAAAGCTTATTGAGATTAAATATCCTAAAAAGTCTGTTAATGGTGTTTTTTTAGATCCAAAAGCAAGTAAATTACAAATTACTGTAGAAGCAAGTGATAAGAGTAATTGGAACTTTTTTCAAGGAAATAAACTTCAAAAAATTATTAATGTAAAAATTGATTATCGTAAACCTGATATTAATATTTTGGCAAACTCTTACTCAATTAGAAAGGGTGGTGCAGCACTGGTTATTTTTCAAGTAAAAGATGAAGCACTAAAGAGTTTTTTTGTTGAAGCAAATGGTAAACTTTTTAAAGCTCAACCTTATAAGAAAGAGGGTTATTATGCAACATTATTAGCATGGCCATTTGATAATGAAAACTTTAAGGCTAATATCCGAGCTGAAGATATGGCAGGGAATAAACGTATTTCTAATATACCACTTTATTTAAAGAATAAAACTTATAAAACATCTTTTATTGAAGCTAAAGATAAATTTATTGATGGAAAAATTACAGATTTAATTGATACTGAACCAAAGTATTCTACTTTAGAAAATCGTTTAGAAAAATTGAAAACCATTAATGAAACAATGAGACTTGAAAATGAAGAATTGATTCATAAATTATCTAAAAATATTTCTAATGAAATCTTGGAATCATGGAAAATAAAAAAGTTTTATCCCTTAAGAAATGCTGCGAAGGTGGCTTCTTTTGGAGACCATCGACACTATTATTATCAAGAGAGAGAAAATGAAGTTTCTGAGTCTTTTCATGTTGGTTTAGACATGGCAAGTACTAAAATGGCAAAAATTGTCTCTTCAAATGCAGGAAAAGTGGTTTATGCTGATAGCAATGGAATTTATGGAAACATGCCAATGATTGACCATGGTTTAGGACTTTATACTATTTATGGTCACTGTTCAAATATCTTGGTAAAAGAGGGTGAGGATATTGGTGCAGGATTTAATATTGCTCAAACAGGAAAATCTGGTTTGGCATTGGGTGATCATTTGCATTTTGGTATTTTAGTTCAAGGTGTTGAAGTGCGTCCTGAAGAGTGGATGGATACAAAATGGATTCGAGACAATGTAGATAAAGTTTTTAAAGAAGCAGATAAAATTATTGATGGTAAATAGAGGTTAACCTTTAGTTTGTCTTTACAATTTCATCAAAACTTGAACCTTTTATTTGTATTAATATTAGGTTCTTTTTTTGCTTTTGTACCTTTATCTTGGAGTGATATTGGAGTTATTCTGATGTTTACTTTTTGTGTAGAACATCTCTTTCTATATTTAAATAAATCACGTGATTTTTATTTCTCTTATGCTGGTTTTTCTACAGCTATTGGAGTAATCTTTTTAATTTATTCTACTTCTGTATGGATTTACCTCATTATCATTATGTTAGGACTATTACAGAAACATTTTCTATTATTACACAATAAGCATTTTTTTAATCCATCAAATTTCGCACTTATTATGGCACTTTTGTTTTTTTATGATGATGCACATTTAATTAGTGGACAATTGGGAGATGATTTTCTTTTTACAATGGTGGTTTTTGTTCTAGCGATGAGTATTTTAGTACGTGTAAAACGTTGGCTTATTCCTATTGTATTTGTATTGTTTTATTTAATTTTTCAATATCTATTAATAGTACTTTATGATCCTGTTCTTTTTTTTGAAGAGATTTATCATCGGTTTTACTCCGTTACGTTTATGTTGTTTATCTATTTTATGTTAACTGATCCAGCTGTGACTTCTACTAATTGGAGGGGACAAGTTTTATTTGTCTTTTTTGTTGCTGTGTCTGCAACGCTTCTTGATAGATTTTATGGGTATAGAGTACAACATCTCTTCATGGTTGTTTTCTTTTTCTCCTTTTTTACAAATGCCTTGTCTTTAAAACAATACTCTCTAACACAATTTAAGCTTTTAGTAACTATACTCTTAGCTGTTATTGGTTCTTTGGTCTATATTGAGCTTCAAGTACCTTATTATTTTGAAATGAATGGATAGTGATGAGTAGAGAGACAAAAATAAGTATTGCTATTTTAGTATTTGGTTTTTTAGCTATTGGCATCTACTGGTTCTCAGGTGAAAGAGATATTTATTCTATTGAGAGTGAACGTATTGTTTTACCTCATAGTGAAGCTGACTATTTTAAAAATATTCCTGAGATAAAAGAGTATGTAGAAGAGGTGGACAAGGCCATAAATAAAGCTACCTTTTTGGCGTTAGAAGATACAGAATTAAATAATAGTGCGAAGAGGGTACAGAAAATGCTTTTACACAATAAAGCATTTTTAGAAGATATAGTCAATGAAAAAGGTCAAGTAGAACACAATGACATGATGACAGTTCGTCCCGTTATTGTTTCGGTACTTAACTATAGAAGTAAGGAACTTTGTAAGGTAGTTAGTTGTTATGAAGCTATTAAATATAATTTTGTAACCAACACAACAACCCGAGCTATTGTAGATGTTGAAGGTCAAAAACTTTTAGAGTTACAACGTTTTAAAGGGATGCAACCTGATGTAAGTCAACGTTTGCGAAAAGTTGCACAAGTTATTGCCTTAAACGCTCCAAAGATTAAGGCTGAATTAGGAGAGTCGCCAAGTATTAAAGCGATGAGCATGGCAAATGTTCGAGGTTCAATAAATAACTCTCCTTGCGAAAATAGAGAGCATCTTTGTGTGGCACCTACATTCTCTTATCATAATAAAGAGGAAGCTTTATGGGCGATTGTTGATTTAACAGAGTTAAAATTGGCAGCTGCAAAATGGGCAGGGTTAGGGAAAACAGCAACGCCTTCTTGTATTTCTGAGCGTTCATTTCAAAACCGAGAAGTAATGGAGAAGTATTGTCAGCATAATACAATGTATAATCAGGATGGATGGCATTTAGCTTATAGAATAACAGGGTCGGATGGATTAGAAATAGTAAATGCTACGTTTAACAATAGTCCTGTCATAAAATCTGCAAAGATTGTAGATTGGCATGTAGCCTATCGAGCTAAAGAGGGGGCAAGTGCATTAAAAGATATTTCAGAAACATATGTTGCTGGACGACAAGTAGAGTATGTAAAAGATAAAGGGGATGCTTTTTATTTTGGTTACAACGATGCAATGGGGTGTCCTATGTTTTCTACTTCGGTTGTCTTAGCATTTAATATACCACAAATACAACCTTTAGTAAAAGAAGGTAAAACGGTAGGTTTTTACATTGTGCAGGATTATCGTAATCCTAAATGGCCTATGGCATGTAACTACCGTTATGAGAATCGTTTTGAATTTTATAAAGATGGTTCTTTTCGAGTAGTGGGGATTAATATTGGACGAGGATGTGGAGAGAATGCAATTTATCGACCTATTATGCGAATTGACATGGATTTAGGAGCAGAGACTTTTTCTAAATATAATGGCTCGTGGACAAAGTGGTTGACTGAACAGTCAGACTTTCAAAAAGATGCAATGGTGTATGCTGAAAATAAATATTTATATAAGATAGAGAATAAAAAGCATGGTTACTATGTAGAACCTAATACGGGGCAGTTCAATGATAAAAGTCGAGGAGATAATGCAACATTATTTGTTACAAAATATAAAGAGAAAGAAGGAGTGCAAGATCTTTTAACTCTTGGTTCTTGCTGTAAACTTTCAGAAGATGGAGTAGAGCGTTATTTAGAACAACAAGAGGGTATTGAAAATCAAGATATTGTACTTTGGTATGTTCCTCGTATTCAAAATGATGCACGAGAAGGGTATGAGTATTGTTGGGCAGATACAGTATTGGAAAATGGAAACTTAGTAGTGAAAGAGTTTCCTTGTATTGTTGGTCCAAAATTTGTACCTTTTGGTAAAAATAGATGAAAAAATATCTATTTATCATTCTTTCTTTGTTAATTGTCTTTATTAGTTTTTGGTATGTTAAAAGCTTAAAGGAGACTACTAAGAATAATGAACTCGACAATATTGGTTCATTTAATCGACAACATGTTTGTGGAAAACAACCTAATTTTTTAAAGAAACTGCATATTATCTCACCTATTGCTATTGATTTGTCTCAACAACGTTACAAAGGGTTGGCTTTTTTACATGGTCGAGGTCTTTCCAAATCATTACATTTAAAAACATGGGAACAGTTTGACCATTTCTCTTCATATGTGTTAACACCAAATGGAGATATGTTTTTAACACCTATGCCTTATATTTCAATTAAAGAACATACATTTGAGTTTCAATCAAATATTTATAGATTAGACTCCAACTCTGGAAAAGTAGAAATATGGCTACAATTAGAGGATGTTCATGCAGGTTTAAATAACCCTTATGGCGTAATTTCCTTAGCTTATGACTGTGAGGATCATACACTTTGGGTTTCTGCTTTAGATGAGACAAACTATGATGATAATCGAGGGGTTATTTATCATATTGATATTCAATCTAAAAAAGTTTTACAAAGAGTAGATGGTGTAGATGCATTAAGTTTAAAGCTTATAAAAAGTGAAAAAGGTAAATTTTTGTTAGCAGGTATGACACGAGAAAACAGTTTGGTTGCTTATGCTATTGTAAAACAAAAGTTGATTTTAAAGGAGTTAAAACTTTTTAATTTTGGTAGAAGTAATGAACGAATACGTAAAATTTCTATTGTTCATAAAAATCAATTGCAATTAAAAACTATTCCTTTTTCTTACTCTTTAGTTGCTCAAACAGGGCTGGAAAGTATTAGAAAAACTTATCTTATTAATTGGAATAAGTCTTCCCAACTCTTTTATATAAATATT
>Ga0256826_1002827_pt1 | contig 10504 bp, 11 predicted proteins | sample CV79metaG_FD_185975 | JGI IMG/M metagenome (GOLD analysis project Ga0256826, IMG submission 185975) | Hydrothermal vent microbial communities from East Pacific Rise, Pacific Ocean - CV79 | ecosystem: Environmental > Aquatic > Marine > Hydrothermal vents | place: Pacific Ocean: East Pacific Rise... | reverse complement strand
CGTACCTCAAAATCTTGCTTTTTATGAAAAATTAACCGTACAAGAGAACTTAGACTTTTTCTCAAAAATCCAAAAATCAACGAAAGAATCTTTTGAAAAGTCTGTAGAGATTAATAGCCTCAATAGCCTATTGAAGCAAGAAGCATCAACACTTTCTGGTGGACAAAAAAGAAGACTTAACATGGCAATAGGGATGCTAAATGACCCTAAAATCATCTATTTTGATGAACCCACCGTAGGGATTGACCCACAAAGTAGAAATACAATTTTAGACTCTATAAAATCGTATAAAGCTTTAGGTATTACCGTCATCTATACCAGTCATTATATGAATGAGATAGAAAAAATTTGTGATGAAGTGGCTGTGATTTCTGAAGGTAAGCTCATTCAACAAGGGGCATTAAGCGACATACTCTCTTCTAAAGATGAAACACTAGAAGCACACTTTTTAGCACTTACACAAAAGGAAGAAAATGTTTAGTGCTATGATTAAAAAAGAGATGCTTCTTGTGTTAAGAGATAAACAAGCACTTTTAGCACTTTTTGTAATGCCTGCTATTTTTATTTTGATTATGTCTGTAGCGATGCGTGATATTTTTTCACAAGCTCATGTTCATTTTGATATTGCACTTTTAGATGCAGACAAAAGTACCAATAGCCGTACTTTTGTAGCAAAACTAAAAGCAAATAGTACATTTAACCTTGTCAATAAAGAGGATGCATCCTTTTTTATTACCTTGCCTAAGGGCTATGGAAGTGAAGCTCAGCAAAAAGAGTCTGTAAAACTAGAGATTCAGATAAAAGGCTCAACTAAAAGCGATGTGATAGAGCTGTTTAAAGTAAAGCTTCTCAATGAAATTGTTAATTTAAAACTTGCACTTATTCAATCGCGATTGAGTGAGTTTTCGGATGAAGCTGCCCATGCCATAGGCTCTGTAAGTTTGGCAACAAAAGATCTTTTTAACATACAATACAATGACAAAAAAGAGATTCCTAATGCCACACAACAAAGTGTACCTACGTGGATTGTATTTGGAATGTTTTTTATTATTATTCCTATGTCAACCATCTTTATTAATGAACGTAAGCAAAATACATTAAGTCGATTAAACTCTATGAATGTATCGGTTTTTTCTATGATTTTAGCCAAAATCATCCCCTATCTTCTTATTGCACAAGTACAAGTTTGGGTGATGGTTGCCGTTGGTATCTATCTGGTACCGCTTTTTGATACCCCTGCATTGGTAATTAATGGCTCTGTACTGGCATTGACTTTTCTCTCCTTTTCATTGAGTATTGCAGCAGTTGGACTCTCTACACTCATTGCGGTAAGTGCAAACTCTACAGAACAAGCGACAACTATAGGGGGTATTTCAAACATACTTTTAGGGTCTATTGGTGGGGTGATGGTGCCTAAGTTTTTTATGCCAGAGAGTATGCAAACCTTAGCCAATATCTCTCCAATGTCTTGGGGACTGGATGGATTTTTAGATATCTTCTTAAGTGGAGGAGGTTTTGCTATGATTCTCAATGAATCACTCATGCTTTTACTCTTTGGGGGTGTGGCATTAATAGTGGCTATGATAGTATTATATATTCGATTGGAGAGGGGAATTTAGATGGAATTAGAACAGTTAAAGTATGAAATTAAAAAACTCATTATAGAGGAGTGTGAAAAAGAAGATATTACTCCTGAAGAGATTCGTGATGATGTTGAACTTTTTTCGCAGGAGAGTGGATTGGATTTAGACTCTTTAGATGCATTACAAATCTCAATGGGTTTACTGAATGCATATAACGTTAGATTAGGGGATTCAAAAGAGTTTAGACGTACCGTTACTACCATAGAAAAATTAGCACAATATGTCCAAGAGCAAAATGCCTAAAGTTACTATTTTAAACTATGAACTGTATAGTGCCTTGGGGCATACAAAAGAGACCATAGCTGCGATAAAGAGTGGAAAAACGGGGAGTACATTTAAAGAGGTACAATCACTAACTTCGTATGTAAAAACCCCATATTTTGCTTTTGCTCAAGCCATCCCTCAAGTACCAGAAAGTATTGAAGCACTCCTTTTAGATATGGTTTCAAAGCTTATTGTCTCTCTTAGTACAGAAGAGCGTGCTTCTACAGTACTTATCATAGGGACTTCTATTGTTGATTGGCATCTTGTAGATGCGATTAATGATACACTGTATGAAGATGAAAAAAAACCCTACAGTTCACAAAAAAGAAGCATAGATTCTTATGCACAAAATCTTGCAAAATATTTTGGACTTAACGACTTTACAATGACCATTAATACCGCATGTACCTCAAGTGCCAATGCCGTACTGGAGGCTTCAAACTTGATTAGCAGTGGGCTATATGCGCATGCGATTGTTTTAGGCTTGGAGCTTTTTTCTCCTATCATGAGTAGTGGATTTTATGCGATGGATCTTATTGCAAAAGAGAAAATACGCCCTTTTGATAGACAAAGAGATGGTTTGGTATTGGGAGAAGCGTTGGGTGGTATGGTGCTTAGCAAGAGAGCTTCCCCATGGATGCTAGAAGGTGGATTTAGCAACTGTGATTCTGAAACCATTACTTCTGTAAGTCAAAGTGGTGAAGAGTGTCTGTTTGTCATGAACGAAGCACTCAAAGCATCTTTGTTGCAACCCAATGAGATAACAGCAGTCAAAGCCCATGCTACAGGGTCGTACAGTAACGATATTGCAGAGATGAATGCCCTTAGCAATCTCTTTAGTGATAGCCTTACATTTACGGCACTTAAGCCTTATATTGGTCATACTATTGGGGCATCAGGAGTGACTGAAATGGTATTACTTATGCAAGCCATTGATGATGGATTTATCCCTAAGACCTTAAATTGTGAAGAGGCTATTTTTGAAGCGTATCAGCCTCTTTCTTCGCATCAACCTTGCCAAGGGGGTACGTTTATGTGTAACTACTTTGGATTTGGTGGTAACAATACTTCCCTTATTATTAGAAAAGAGATACGATGAAACTCTATATCCAAAATTTTAGTACCTACCGAAGTGATAGAGATGAAGTCAATATTAAAGCGACATTGAAAAAAGAGTACCACTTAGAAACCAGACGCCAGAGTGAGTTTATTCATCTTGCCGTCTATGGGGGTCAGCTTTTAAAAGATAAAATCTCCATTGACCCAAGTGATGCACTCTACATGACAAGTGCCAATGGAGATATTGATGTCGTACAGCGTAGCAATACTTATGTCAATAAAGAAAAACAAGCCATTAAACTGTTTGATTTTATCAATCTTTTAGGCAATACAAGCAGTTATTATGTAGCAAAATCACTAGGCATTCATGGTAAAAATATTTTTCAAATTTCAAACCATTTTACCTATATTCATACACTCATTTCTCTCTATAGTTCACTCTACCATAGTCAAACAAATGCTATTTTATGTGCAGTAGATTTGGCACCCAATCCAGAAGAAATAGCACAAAGGGTACTTGGTATTGAAGAAAATACAAGCCTTGTTAGTAGTGTAAATTATCAAAAGTTTTCACTACAATCCAAAGATGCTATGGCTGTTTTAGAGTTTGATACACGCAGTTATACGCTAGAAGAAATGAAAACGATACTTGCAAGTAATAGGGCTAAGGTACACGGTTCAATTCGTTGTAAAGCATTGCTTGATAATGATGAAACTTCTTTTTTTGAAACTATGCCAAGTGCGGTGTTAAATGAAGCCATGAAGCAAAGTAACGATATAATATATATAGATTGTTATGATGAAAAATACAAAATATTAAAGTTAAAGAATTTAAGATGAACGCGTATATAAATAATTATGAACTCCTTTGTAATGCAGGAAATACTCAAGAACTGATGCAAGCTGTGTATGCAAAAGAGTCGGCTATTGTTGTAGATACTACCTACTTAAAAGATGCGACCGCAGGCTTAGGAAAAATGTCTTACGATACTATTTTTACTGCCATGAAAGAGGTGACTCAAAAGGTATTAAAAAGTTCTAATTTAGAAAATTTTCACAATACCTTACTTATTTTAGGTTCATCTGTTGGTGGTATGCAAGAGTGTGAAGAGATTTTTTATGCACAAAGTAGTTTTAAAAATATTGATGCCAATCGCTACTCAATGAATGCACTGAGTGATTATCTGCTTGAAACATTTAAATTTTGTAATGCTAGAGCACTCTCTACCGCGTGTACTTCTAGTGCCAATGCATTGGTTTTAGCAAAACGCTTGATTGATGTAGAAGCGTATGACAATATTTTAGTGATGGGGGTAGATGGTTTATGTTACTCTACCGTACTTGGATTTTACTCCTTGAGTGTACTTTCAAATAAGCAATGCACCCCTTTTGATGCCAATAGAAATGGAATGAATGTAGCAGAAGCAGTTGCGGCACTTTTAATTCAAAATGAAAAGCAAAGTACCTCTGTTGAGCTTAAAGGGGTAGGTGCAAGTAGTGATGCTTATCATATGACAAACCCAGACCCCACTGCCAGTGGTGCCATTGCCTCTATGAAAAATGCCATAGAAGATGCAGACCTAAGCATTGAAGATATAGATTATATTAATGCACACGGTACAGCTACTATTGCTAATGATAAAGTAGAATCACTTGCATTAGAAACACTTTTTTCAAACAAAACATACATCAGTTCTACCAAAGCCATTACAGGACATACACTGGGAGCTGCAGGTGCGGTAGAAGCGATTGTGTCATGTGAAGTGATTAAGCAATCACTTGTACCCCCACAAACGGGCTTAGAAACGTTAGACAATACGCACATTAATGTACCCCTTGTACCTATAGAGATGAGAGTGAAAAATGTACTGAGTAACTCTTTTGCTTTTGGTGGTAACAATACCTCACTTGTGTTTGGAGTATAAGATGAAAAAAATTGCACTAAAAGTGACATCTGCTTCTAAGGTGTATGCTAAAGAAAAGCTTGATATGCTTGAAGAAAAAAGACTCGTACCCAATATGATGACACGTAGACGTTTAACACGTAATGCAAAAGTGATGCTTTATCTTGGAGATCAATGTCAATTTACGACAGGTAAAATTGTCTATGGAAGTTGTTATAGTGAGCTAGAAGAGACGGCACGTATTGCAAACTCTGTGTTAAACAAAGAGCTACCATCGCCTATCTCTTTTCAAAACAGTGTTTACAATACGGCACCTTCATATTTTTCTTTAATCCATAAAAATAAAGAAGAAATTATTACCGTCTCTTCAGGTATGCAAACCTCTATAGCTACGCTTAAAACAGCAGCACTTCAAGCACTTGTGTCTGGTGAAAAGGTTTTTTGTGTGGCAATTGAGTGTATCAATATTAAAAATATAGAAGAGATTAACCGATGTACAGAATATTTGGAAGCTGGTGCTGCCATTGTGATTGAGGTAATCAAAGAAACAGAACATACAAAAGAGATAGAAAACAGCAAAACCCATGGGGTTATTGATTCATTACAAGAGTTAATGAGTGTAGTGACCATGTTTGAAAATGGGTTAGATGAAATTTTAATTGAACTATGATGAGAGGAACAAATAATGATAATAGATAACAGTGTAGCAAATTATGAAAAGTTTAGTTATGACAACAAACTTAGCCTAAGTAAAGAACAAAGTTTTATTGATTTTATTGATGCAGGACATGACTTTTTACTTGAGCAAATTCGTAATGGTCGTCCCATTTATGGTATTACAACGGGGTATGGTGAAGCAGGAAGTAATTATACGGCATTTGAAGAAGCAGAAGAGTTACAAAAAAATCTTTACCGTTTTTGTGGGGTAGGGGTTGGTAAGTTTTTAAGCCAAAATGTTGTTAAAATCATGTTGACCATTCGTCTTATTAGTTTGAGTAAAGGAAAAAGTGGTGTGAGTTATGCACTTTTACAACGCTTTGAGCTTTTACTTGACAATGAAATTTATCCACTTATTCCTTCTCAAGGATCAGTAGGAGCCAGTGGTGATTTAGCACCACTTTCTTATATCGCTGCGGTGATTGCTGGAGAGAGAGAAGTCCTCTATAAAGGGGAAGAGAGAAAGACTGAAGATGTCTATGCAGAATTAGGCATTGAACCCTATGTATTTAAAGCAAAAGAAGCATTGGGTGTGATTAATGGAACGGCTGCTATGAGTGCTATTTCTATTGATGCCATACAACGTTTTGAAATATTATTTGAAGCTATGGAAAGTTTTGTTGCTTCTATTTTTGAACTCTTGCTTTGCGATACCACACCCCTTGAACCATTTGTACATGAAAGTAAACCTTTTTCAGGTCAAATGAGTGTTGCTAAAAATATATTTTCAAAATGTAAAGATTCTAAGTTAACGCATCAAGCATTTAGTCGTTATGAAAATTTTCATTTAGAGAAAGAACAAAATATTCAAGATAGATACTCTATTCGTTGTGCTCCACAAGTACTTGGTGTAGTAAAAGATTCTTTAACCATTGCAAAACAGTGGATACAAATAGAAATTAATGGTGTTAACGACAATCCTCTCATTGACCATATCAATGGTAAAATTTATACATCAGGAAATTTCTATGGTGGATATATTGCTCAAGCGATGGATAGCATGCGTATTTGTGCAGGAAATGTTGCAGACCTTTTAGACAAAGAATTTGCACTACTTATTGACCATAAATTCAATAAAGGGTTAGGAGAGAGTCTTAAACTTCAAAATAAATCAACACAACATGGTTTAAAATTGATTCAAGTGACACTCAGTTCACTTGCTGCGGATGTAATGATGAATACTTCAGCTGCTTCGCTTCACTCTCGTCCTACTGAGTCACTCAATCAAGATAAAGTAAGTATGGGAACCACTGCAGCACTCAATTTTGAAAAACAACTGCCTGACCTTGCCAATATGTTAAGTATTGCTTTTATTGGTATGGCACAAGCTGCAGATATTAGAGGGGTTGAGAAATGTTCTTCTCATCTTCAAAAAAATTATCAACTTATTCGTGAAGTGGTTGCTGTGATGGATGAAGATAGACGTAGTGATTTAGATATTAGAGCGATAAATACGTTATTACTTACAGGTAAGTTTTTATGAAAAAAGTTTTAATCACTGGCTCAACAGGTGACATTGGTTCTGAAACAGCACGCTATTTTCATGCACAAGGGTACTTTGTCTATTTGCACTATAGAAGTCAAGAAGCAAAAGCAAAGAGCCTTTGTGAAACTTTAGAAAACTCTGAAATTATAGGGTTTGATATTACAGATAAAAAAGCCGTAGTAGAAAAACTAGGCTCACTTGATGTAGATGTTTTAGTCAATAATGCAGGAATTATTAAAGATAATCTTTTCTTTTTTATGAAAGATGAAGAGTGGGAAGATGTGATTGAAACATCGGTAAATGGAACCTACAATGTAACCAAAGCCATTGTGCAAACCATGATACGCAACAAAAAAGGAAGCATTGTCAATGTTGCCTCCATTTCTGGTATCTCTGGTAATGCGGGTCAAACCAATTATTCTGCTGCAAAGGGTGCTATGATAGCCTTTACAAAAGCACTCTCTTTAGAAGTTGGTCGATACAAAATCCGTGTCAATGCAGTGGCTCCTGGTATTATAGCATCAGAATTAACCGATGGTTTAGATTTAAAATCATTAAAAAAAGAGATTCCTTTAAAAAGAATAGGAAAAGCCGAAGAGGTAGCTGAATCTATCTTTTTCTTAGCCGATAAGGCAAGCTATATTACAGGAGAAGTGTTAAATATTAGTGGTGGATTTATAAGGTAGTATACACAGATGTCAAACATATTGTCACTTCTTTTTGCACCAGTATTTGTTCTTTTGCTCCATTATTTTGAATTTGTATGGGTTGTTAGATTTTATTTGTTCGTTGCTATTGGATTTTTCATATATTCTTATATGAAAAGTGACAATAGACGTGATATGCTTATGCCATCTATCTATCTTGTTGCATTGAGCTTGGCGAACTATTTTTCGTCTATAGAAGTGGTAAAGTTTGTGCCTGTGACACTTTCATTTATTTTCTTTTTTCTCTTTATTGATGCAACGTATCGTAAAAAGCATATGATTTTAGGGTTTACTCAAAAGTTTTATCCTAAAACATTAAGTAAAGAAGAGGAAGCCTTTGTTAAAAATGGTGATGGGTACTGGATTGTTATCACGGGTATAAATACCCTCATACAAATCTATATGATATATATAGATAACAACATATTGTGGGCGTTTTATACTTCCGTAGGTTGGTACATTTTGTTTTTTGTATCTTTAATTACACAAATTATTTATGGGAAAGTCTATGCTATTAAAATGTATTATCGGTAGTTTTTCACACTTTTTGTTTTTTGGATTACTTTTTGTCTCTTTACCTATTGCTTTTATCGTTTATGGTTTGATGAGACCATTTTTAAAAGAGCGTGAGTATTTTTTTCAAAAAGGCTTTGCATTTACTAACAAGCTTTTTTTCTTTATGGTACCTCGTATTGTAGTAAAGTATGATCTTCCCACTACGCTACCCAAGAGTGCTTTATACCTCTCAACACATCAGTCTATTTTAGACTATCCTATTTTGAGTACTTTGGTAAAAAAACATTTAATCGTTGCAAAAGTAAATTTGGGTGCCGTTCCCTTTGTAGCTAAAATTTCAGATTTGGTAGGGGTAAGATATTTTGCAGGAAAGAATTTAGATGATGTAAGTCAAATTTATAATGAATTTGAAGAGATGCTTCTTTTAGGAAATAATATTATATTTTTTCCGGAGGGTACCCGACATACGGGAGCAAAACTAGAACCTTTTAAACGGGGTGCATTTCGTTTGGCAGTAAAAACCAATAGACCTATTGTTCCTGTAGTAATAGAAGGGTTAACCCAAATACTACCACGTAAAAGTTTTTGTTTTAAAACCATCAAAAAAACAACCATACATGTGAAAATGCTTGAACCTATTTACCCAGAATCATTTAAAAATGACTTGGCACTTATGCGACATGTACAAGAGATTATGCAAACACAAAAGGATATATTGTGCGATACTTCTTCTTAATATTTTTAAATATTTTTCTTTTTGCAGAGGGGTATCACTTTGAAGAAAACAAATATGTAGATGCCTTAGACAGTACGTTTACTAAGCGTGGCTTTATAGAAGTAGCAGAAAAAGAGGTGCATATTACTTACACTGCACCTCAAGCTAAAGAAATTATCAAGAAAAATGAAACGGTAGGTATCAAAGGTAAATCTGGAAAAGTCTATTATCTTAAAGGTATAGCACTAGAACGTACCAAACAGTTTATTGACATTATGATACGTTTAGGTGCCTATAAAGAGATAAAAAATAATGAAGATTTCACTATTACTTCTACTGCAAGGGGCTATAGTATTGCATTTAGTGAAACACTCAAAAAGTTATTTACAAAAGCTGAAGTAGAAACAAAAGCAGATAAAGTACTTCGGTTTAAGCTTTTTATGAAAAACAATGATACCTTAGAAATTGTAAAAAGATGAAACATTTAAATCTATTTATTTTTCTATTTCTAAGTACTTTCTTTCTCATTTTTTCTTCTCAAATAAAATTCTCTTCTCATTTTTTAGAGGTCTTTTTTTCTCAAAAAAGTATTGATTTAATTGCTGTTACCCAAAAACTTAATCTTTCTAATTCGGTCTATATTGCTACGAAAGGTTTTGATAAAAAGGCATTAGAGCGTTTAAAATATTTTCAAACGTCATTAGATAAGATGGAAGGTATCTCCCAAACAACACTCTCTTTAGCTCCTACTAAAGAAGAGAGGGACTATTATCAAAAAAATTACTATCTTTTATCGGAGTTCAATCAGAGACAATGGACGCAAGAGCGTATGCACGCAAAGCTCCAAGAGGCATACAATATTTTAAAAAGTGCATTTGTCTATACACCACTTAATGTCTATGACCCACTAGAACTTTTTGTTTTGCCACAAAAAAATGCAAGTAAGCATTTAAAACTAGAAGGCTATGGCTATGTTTTAAAAGCAACAACAAGTATTGATACCTCTTCTGCTAAAGAGGCTAAAATACTTTATGATGCTTTAGACGCACTCTTTAAGAATGAAAAAGAGCTCATGGTTTATGCACCTTTTTTCTTTTTGGTAGAAAACTCAACCTATATTCGAGAAGATACACAAAAAATTATGCTTTTTGCCTCTTTGCTTTTACTCTTTTTATATTTTGTCATGTTAAAAAATCATCGCTTGGTATTTCATATGCTCTTAGCCATAGGTAGTTCAGTTTTGAGTGCTATCTTGTTAAGTGCTTGGGCTTTTGGTGAAGTCAATTTACTTATTTTAGCTTTTGGTATTAGTCTTTCTAGTATTTCAGTTGACTATCTATTTCACTACTATTTTCATGGATCTTTTTTACAAAAAAAACCTATTTGGGAGAAAAAAGTCTTTTTTGGTTTTTTAACCTCTTTTGTTGTATTTGTAATTTTTACTTTTATTGAAATTAAACTCTTTTATCAATTGGCATTTTTTGCAGCGGTTT
>Ga0256826_1002826_pt1 | contig 10505 bp, 10 predicted proteins | sample CV79metaG_FD_185975 | JGI IMG/M metagenome (GOLD analysis project Ga0256826, IMG submission 185975) | Hydrothermal vent microbial communities from East Pacific Rise, Pacific Ocean - CV79 | ecosystem: Environmental > Aquatic > Marine > Hydrothermal vents | place: Pacific Ocean: East Pacific Rise... | reverse complement strand
AGTTGTCATCCTCTATTTTCTTGTAAAAGGCATTCACTGGTGCATCATTGACCATATAGCCAGGAGCTTTTAGCTTATCTACTAGTAGAGGTTTCATACTGCCACTATCCATATTTTGGAGCATGAGGATAAAGCTAGTACCATTATATTCAGGCTTATACTGTATTCCTGGATACTTCTCTTTGTATGGATTGACTATCCATAGCTTGTCTAGTAGTGATACTATCTTCTCTTTTGGGTAGTTGGATTTGATATACTCATCTCCCTCATTTGGGTGTAGAAGTAGGTTTTTGTCGTAGTATAATACTTCATCACCACCTACAGCGACACACCTCTTGACATAGTGAGTCTTTCTATCGGTAGGGACATAAAATATCACTATATCACCCCTTTTTGGTCTATCTCCCTCTATTAGGTGTCCATTGTTATTGTAGTCTGGGAATACCTTTAGTCCTACCCAAGGAAGCTCAGGGATTGGTATACCATAGCTAAACTTCTTGGCAAATAAGAAGTCACCTATGAGCATACTTCTCTTCATCGAGCCACTAGGTATGACAAACGACTGTGCCACAAAAAATATCAGTATCAATACAAAGACAATAGCACCAGTCCAAGTACCAGAAAATCTATATAGTGCTTTTAGTACGCCTATTATACTCTTCATTATATCTCCCTATTCATAGCTGATTTTAGTGTGTTTTCTAGTAGCATAGCGATAGTCATAGGACCCGCACCCCCAGGTACTGGCGTGATGAAGCTACACTTATCTTTGACCGCATCGAAATCTACATCTCCTACTAGCTTGCCACTCTCTAGCCTATTGATACCGATATCTATCACCACAGCACGATCTTTGACCATATCCTCAGTGATGAGGTTTGGTCTACCCACTCCTACTATCACTATATCTGCTCTTGATGTATGAGCCTTTAGATCTTTGGTATGTATATGAGTTAGAGTTACTGTTGCATCGGAGTTGAGTAGTAGTGATGCCATAGGTTTACCTACTATATTACTAGCACCTACTACACATACATCTTTGCCTTTTATCTCTATCTCATACTTCTCAAACATCCTCATCACACCTAGTGGAGTACACGGTACAAAGCTATCTAAGTTTGTCACCAATCTACCTACATTGTATGGATGGAAGCCATCTACATCTTTTTTGGGGTCGATGATCTCTAGTATCTTCTCTGTATCTATATGTGCTGGTAGTGGTAGTTGTACTAGTATCCCATCTATGCGTGGATTTGCATTTATCATCTCTATTGTAGCTATTATCTCATCTTGGCTGATAGTGTCTGGCATACTATGAGTGATAGCATAGAAACCCACACTCTCACAAGCCTTTGCCTTCATCTTGACATAAGCATGACTAGCAGGATCGTCACCCACCAATATAACTGCCAACCCTGGAACTATATTTTTCTCCTGCTTCAATCTCTCGACTGAGGAGGCTACTCTATCTTGTGTCTGTTTCGCTAATGACTTACCATCTATTATTTGCATTTTTCTCTCATATTTAGGATTTGTTCTATTTGAATAACATTATAGCAAAGTTCAATTAACCTGACTGTTTAAGTATATGCTCCATCTTTATTTCCACTACAGCTATGGTGATACATGATTGATAGTATAATGTACAGAGATGAGTTCATTAGTCATGGCTACCTCTACCTAACCTATATTACTCTATAATAGTTTAATTAACTTTACTATTGGACTCTGAAATGAAAACTTTAATAGACTCTCTGTTTGAACTATCAAATACAAGATTACAAAATATCAATACAAAGTATTATCGTTTTTTATATAATACTATATTGGAAGGTGACTCGAAATTTAGTGGGGTGTATGGCTCTAGAGGGGTGGGGAAAACAACCCTTCTTTTACAGATTGCTTTAGTTTTGAAGTTCAAGAGTGATGAGATACTCTATATATCTTGTGACCACCCTAGATTGGCAGGTGTGTCACTTTTTGAGCTTGTGAGTGAATTTGTTAAATATGGTGGGAAGTGTATTTTGATTGATGAGATTCATGAGGCTGTCAATTTTGAACAGGAGTTAAAAAGTATCTATGACTTTTTGGATATCAAAGTTCTCTTTTCGGGTTCTAGTGCTATCAAATTTACCAATCCTAGCTTTACAAGACGCTATGCTATGTACCATTTGCCAATTTTATCTCTCAAAGAGTATCTGGAGCTTAGCTTGGATATAAATCTTCAAAGCTATACTCTAGAAAATATTTTAGAAGATCATGTGGATATTGCAAATAGTATTATGCAAGAGTTGGGTGATGAGAAGATTCTCAAACATTTTGAGCGGTATCTTCAAATTGGTGCTTATCCATTTTATTTTGAAAATAAAAGTACTTATACTCAAATGGTATTAGATACAGTCAACACCATACTATATACAGATTTGGGTTCGATATATAATATCACAGGAGATAAAATAAATACTCTACGGAAGCTACTAGTAAGTATCTGTATTTCCAATCCATTAGAGCTAAGCATTGATGCATTAGCCCAGAAAGTAGGCACCTCCAAAGTAACCTTATACAAGTATATAGAGTTGCTACACAAAGCAGAGCTACTGCGACATATAGTATATGAGGGCAAACGATTTAAGTCTATGCAAAAACCAGATAAACTCTATCTTGCCAATACCACACTTTTTTCTTCACTCTGTATAGAGCCCAAAGTAGGTACTATTAGAGAGAGCTTTTTCGCTTCACAGATTAGTGTAGATAGCTCAATCTATTATGTTGACAAAGGTGATTTCTTGGTAGATGAAAAATATATATTTGAGATAGGTGACAAAAATAAAGGATTTGAACAAATCAAAGATATTGAGTACTCATTTATAGTAGCTGATGGTATAGAGGTAGGATTCAAAGACAAGCTACCTCTTTGGTTATTTGGATTTTTATACTAAACTTGATACGAGTTCATTAAGTTTTGATATGGTATCCCAACCTTCACTGCTAAATCTTTAAAATAAGTAATTGTATCACTTTCAATTTTTATTGAAATTTGTTTTTTTACTTTTTTAGCATATGGGTTTTTTATTGAATTACTAAAGTCATATTCTTCTCTCATAATGTATACTCCTTATATTGAATTTTAGAAAATTGCATTTCAGATTTAAATCTTGGGATTAACTTATAGGTTTTGTTGTATCTGTTTAGCTTTGATGGTTTGTTTTTATTAAATATGGGTCTAGTAAAGTAGTGGGTAGACACCCGACCCTAAAGTTAATAATATATTATCAAGTCAAAATTTGGTTCAGGTCTACCCCGTCCTCAACTATTTGGTTTTGGTAGTCGGGCAGAACTCTGGATGCATCAGCACCCATCCATTCGCACACTTTGGCATAAAGCTGTGTTATCTCTGTTTTGCCCTCTATATCTGAGCTAATCTTTTCAAATCTTGGGATTTCACTCTGAGGAAACATCTCACCCAAAATTTTTCCTTTTAGTGCTTTGCCTACAAGCAATACAGAGTTGCCACGACCATGGTCTGTACCCAATCCCGAGTTGGAGGATAGCTGTCTTCCAAACTCTCCATTGAATACAAAAACAATACTCTCTTTTATGCTTTGTGGTAGATTTTGGTAGAGAACATTTAGACACCCATTATCAGTATTATTAAATAGATGATCTATCTTCTCATCAAGTATATCAAACTGTAATTTATGAGTATCACACCCCATCTCCTCCATACTTCCAACTTTCATATTTAAAATATCCTGAGAGATAAGAGCATCATATAGATTTTGAGTCTGTTTTCCAAAATCCCCTTTTAGATTTTTTAGAGTATCATTTGGTGGATTTTGCTCCAGCCTCTCCTGCAATTGGGCTTTAAATCTCTGTGTATTATGGTAGGTTGTAGTCACCTTTTTGTAGATAGAGTTACCACTCTTTAGCTCCTCATATTTAGCTTTATAGTAGCTATGTATTGCTCTTGATAGTACTGGTTTTGGTCCTCTTATGGAGACATCTGGTTCATCCTCTGATCTAAACTCATAGATTCCACTATCTGCTCCATCATATAGACTAATGACTGAGCTATTATCATGATCTACAAGACTACTATCTGCTGTGGCACCATTACAAAAAAGTCGTAGATGATTTGTGAGGGAGACTACATTTCCTCCTAGATTTTGAGCCAATCTTCCACCCCAACCACTACCATTTAGATTATAATCAGCTAGACCACTCTCCATATAACCCACACCAGATACATGACTTCTACTTCGTGAGCCTACTACATTATTCACTATAGAAAAATCCCCATTGAGTAGCTGCTCTTTTAGCCAATTAGCTTTTTTGTAGATACCAAATCTCTCTCCATAAATAGTAATTGTCTCATAAACAGTGTCATAAAAATCATTGACCTCATCGGTAGAGTTCAGCCCATAGATTGATAATCTATGTTTCCAAAAATTATAGCCATAGCTACTTTTGTCAGAGGAGAAGAGAGGAACAAAAAGCTGTCTAAAATCAAATCCTCCATCTAAAAAAATATTAATAAGTATCTTATTTGAGGGTTCATCAGCCTTTAATCTACTACTCAACAGAGGATTTAGTGCCAAAAATGTCAATAGTGAACTCTTTAAAAAATCTCGTCGCTTCATACTATCTGCCCTCCTCTATAAATACATAAGGTGTAGCTCCAATAAAAGTCATAGCACGATTTATATTGTATGCAGAGCTATCTACATCTATACTCTCTTGCTCCAAAAGCTTTAGTTTGCTCTCTATAGCTTCTGATTGTAGCTCACTAGAGCTGTATACTCTAGTTGGATTCTCCTCGTCCAATAGATATCCCAAATCTTTACCACTAATAAGTGCTAACAGATGAGCTCTCTCTAGCACTCCATAGTTTTTTAGATTATCTGCAATTAGATTATTCCATAGCCACCTCACCACATACCCTTTGGTATAGCCTCCATTGTCATCAGGTGGGATAGTACTACTCCATCTCTTGTGATAAATATCCTCTCCATCCTTCCAACCCACAGTTTTACAGTAAAAATCGTATAGTTTTATACGATTTGATAACATTTGAGAGATACTATAGGCTGAATTGACCGACTCTATCCCTGTTTGATGCCCAAACACATTATGCTTTAGATAAAATGGTCTAACCCCCTCCTCATTCATCTCCAAAAAGTAGTAGGCGTATCCATTGATATAGAGTGCATTGTTATCTGTCATAAGCTTATTCCAAAAAAGCACCGACCTATCTATGGAGGATTGATATTTTATACGATCTGGTGAGTGAAAAGAGGTAGAGATAGCATAGAGTCTAATAAAATCCAAAAAGTTTTTGCTCTTTAGATTTTTCCAGCTATTTTCTATTCTCTTTTTTGTCTCCTCATTCATATTATCGTCAGCTAGTGAGCTAATAATATAAATTGGTAGATTCTTTAGACTCTCCTCATGAGCTAGTGCCACTTTCGCTAGGCTACTCATCTTTTCTGAAATATCACTACCGACAATCTCTCTATCCAATATCTCCAAATTGGCACTATAATGATGGTCTGGATCAGGCTCACAACGAGCCAAAAAGTGATCATCAGCATAACAGTTTTTTAGCCCTGTCAAGGCTTTTGCTGTATTTTTAATAGTTGTCTCTTCATGGTAGGTTGGATTATACTCACCTAAGTTACAGAAAAAGAGCTGATGGAACTCTCGTGCAAAATCCTCATTTAGAAGTGAAAATCTATCGCTATTTTGATGATATCGTGTATTGGTAAAGCCATACTGCTTTGAGATAGCATGACTCCATGATGCTCTTGCCATTACCCTATCATATGAGCTACCTTTTTGATGTTCAGCCATAATATCTTCATAATAAGCATACATAATATTGGAGTAGAAAATCACCTCTTGATTTGCTGACATATGGTAGTTTGTCTCCCAAAGTCCTATCTTTGAGGCAAAAGGATTTAGCCCCCTAAGAAGTACAGAAGCTCCCCAATTTCTCCATAGTGATGAGTCTGTAGGTGTAGCCCAGCTCACTTTGAAATAGATAGAGTCATCCCTTTTTGCATACATAAAATTACCAACATCAGTAACTGTTTTGAGTGTTGATAGATTCTCATCATTTTGAGGAGGAGATAGTAAAGCATTTTGAGGATTTAATGTTAGCATCTCCTCTATAGCACTTTTGGGTGACATATCAGCCCATCTCTCTATCTGCATATCGGTGGCGTGACCACCATAGGCAAAGGTATGCAACACCTTTCTAACAGCTAGACTATCCCACTCCTCATCGCTTATTACCTCCAATAGACTATCACTACTGCTTCTATTATACTCAGAAGTATCTATAGGCTCTATCGCAACTCCCGATTGTTGTGTTGTATTGCTCTCAATACCCTCTACAGTCTCCACCTTTGGCTCATGACAAGCCGTCAAGAGTAGAAGCATAAATAATGTCACCAAAGCTCTCATATGATATCCTATTGCATAATTCAGGGTAAACAGATAGCATTATACACAAAAGAAGCTATAACTCAAAACTCTCAAAGGCATCTTATGTCTAAAGTTTATCCAAAAATTTTCGTGCTATTGCAGCTATCGCATACGCTTGGTCAGTACCATTTATACATCTGTGTGCATAGTCTAGTATACTGAGTAGTTTATCTAGTAACACTATTAACTCCTTTTTATTTGATAGACTATTAAACTCTAAAGTAAAAAACTTGGTGAGTGTAGTTAATTTTATCTTCTTACTCATTCTACTACTGTATATTTGTACATCCTAAGTTGATAACTCTAAAAAGATAGTTGATTCCAAAATTTAAATTCAAGATACACCCCCAAGTTAAAATATATCAATATCTACTTGGCTAGAAATTGATATTGATATACCTTTGTTATTCAGAACTGAAATATGAACAACAAAACCTCACCAACCATCCCTTCTATACACATATTTTAGTTATAATCTACAAAAAGAGAATCAATTATGGAAAAGAAAGCACATATAGCACTGTTTATAGATAGTGATAATATTAGTCATAATGCCATTGAGGGTATTATTAGTGAGCTTAGTAAGCATGGGGTGGTGAGTATTCGTCAGGCGTATGGCAACTGGAGCAAGGAAAATCTGAAGAGTTGGGAGCCTAGGTTGCTGGAGTTTGCTATTCGTCCTATTCAGCAGTTTGATTATACCAAGAGTAAAAATGCTACAGATATACTTATGACCATCGATACCATAGACCTGCTACATACCAAAAACATAGATGCATTTGCATTTGCCACTAGCGATAGTGACTTTACTCCAGTGGCTATGCGTGTGGCAGCTGAGGGGATTAAGGTATTTGGATTTGGGGAAAAGAAGACACCCAAGGCATTCATGGCAGCGTGTTCTGAGTTTATATTTACAGAGCCACTTATGCATAGTAGCACTATCACAGGTGAGACTATCACTCGCACCAAAGGACGCAAGAATCAAAAAGAGCTCAGAGCTGATACATGGCTAGTGAGTCTATTTCGCAATGCTGTAGAGCAGACTATGGATGAGGATGGCTGGGTCAATCTCTCTGAGCTTGGTATCTATATAGGTAACAACTCATCATTCTCACCAGTGAGCTTCGGATACAAGAAACTAAGTAGTCTACTCAAAGAGATGGATCTATTTGATATACGCATCAATGATTGGAATCATCAGATGGAGGTCAGAGACAAGAGGTTTGAGGCTACATACGAGTAGTATTAGCCTCCTAAGTATGCCTCTTTGATACTATCATCACTCAGTAGGTCGCTTGATTTGCCACTAGATACTACCTTGCCGTTCTCTAGTACATAGGCTCTATCGGAGTGCTTGAGTGCTAGAAATGCATTCTGTTCTACTATAAATATCGTAGTGCCTCCTCTGCGTAGCTCCTCTATCACGGCAAATATATCATCTACTATGATTGGAGCTAGTCCCATGCTAGGCTCATCCAGTAGTAGTAGCTTTGGTCTACTCATCAGAGCTCTACCCACTGCTACCATCTGCTGTTGACCACCAGATAGTGTACCTGCGTACTCATCTTTTTTCTCTTTGAGTATAGGAAATCTACTATATATTGAATCTAGGTCAGATTTGATATTGGCATCACCTCTAGTATATGCACCTAGCATTAGATTATCCTCTACACTAAGTATTGAGAATAGTCCTCTCCCCTCTGGTACTTGAGCTATACCACTTCTTACTCTCATATCTGAAGAAAGAGTTGTAATATCCTCTCCATTATAGGATATAGAGCCCTCTTTGCTTGGGTTGAGTCCACTTATGGTGCGTAGAAGTGTTGTTTTGCCTGCTCCATTGGCTCCTATGAGTGCTACTGTCTCACCCTCATCTATAGATAGTGATAGCTCCTCTAGGGCTCTTATCTTTCCGTAATAACAGCTTAGGTTTTCTATATTTAGTATCTTCATTCGAAACTCCCACTACCTAGATACGCTTTGATGACCTCTGGATTGGATAGTACCTCATCTGGAGTACCCTCAGCTAGTTTTTTGCCAAAGTTCATCACGGTGATATGATCTGATAGTTGCATGACCATCTTCATATCATGCTCTACTAGCACAATAGTGACCTCATCATCTGTGAGGACTTTGATTAGCTCTGCCACCTCTGCTGTCTCACTAGGATTGAGCCCTGCTACTGGTTCATCTAGTAGTATCAGCTCTGGAGAGGTGGCTAGAGCTCTGATGATCTCTAGCTTTTTTAGGATACCATATGATAGATTTTTGGCTAGAGTTTGAGCATATCTCTCTATACCTATGAGTTGCAGTAGGTGCATAGCTCTATCTGTGTATCTCTTCTCATCAGCTACTATTTTGGCAGTTCTAAAGCATGTCTGTAGTAGGTTCTTGCTCATATATCTATCAAAGCCTAGTAGGATATTTTCTAGAGCTGTCATATTACCACATATCTCTAGATGTTGGAATGTCCTACATACTCCTCTATAGACTAGCTGATCGGTAGCTGTATTGGTAATATCTGCACCATCTAAAAATATACTTCCCTCATCGCTACTATAGACTCCTGTAATCATATTGACTAGAGTGGTTTTGCCTGCACCGTTTGGTCCTATGATAGAGTGGACTGTACCCTTTTTGACATGGAAGCTGAGTCCATCGACTGCTGTCACACCACCAAACCTCTTGGTTAGGTCGGTTATCTTAAGCATTCTTGCCTCCTCTTTGCCATCTGGTGTTATCTAACAAGGATACTATGCCTTTGGGCATAAATATCATTACCACTATAATTATAGAGCCATATATCAGAGTCTGATAGTCCTCAAATGCTGTCAAAAACTGAGGCAGAGAGGTGAGTATCACCGCACCGATGATAGAGCCATATATCCGTCCCATACCACCGAGTACCACCATCACCACAAGCTCTATAGAGTGGTTGAAACTAGCCTCTTGGGGTGAGATGAAGCCAGAGAAAAATGCATACAGACTACCTGCTATAGTAGCAATGACCACTGATATGACAAATACTATGCTCTTGTAGTGAGAGATATCTACCCCTACACTGCCTGATGCTTTCTCCGAGTCGTGTATACTTCTGAGTATCCGTCCCATAGGTGAGTCTATGATATTCTCCATAATCCACACAAAAAATAGTAACAAAACTGCTACAAGTATATACCACTCCCAGCTCTGAGTAAACTCAAATCCCCACACTACAAAGCTATCGACACTCATACCATCAGAGCCACCTGTGAGCTCCTCTTCGCTGTTGAGTACTATATTGATGATGATGCCTACACCTAGAGTTGCCATAGCTAGATAGTGCCCTTTGAGCTTGAGTATGGGCTTGGATAGGATAAAAGCAAATATAGCCATCACAACTATAGCTGAACCTATACTAACAAGTGGTGAAAATCCATAGCTACCCACTAATATAGCTGATATATATCCACCCATACCTGCAAATGCACCGTGAGCTAAACTGATCTGCCCTGCATAACCCATAAGGAGATTTAACCCTAGGACTATAATAGAGTTTAGCAGTGCCACTATAGCTATCTCATAGTAGAAGTCATTGGTCATAAAAAATGGAGTTACTGCTAGGAGTAAGGCTAGTATCACTAGAGAGGATTTGATATGGAATCTATCTAATATCTTCATATCTATACCCTCTGTGCTTTGAGGTTGGAGAATATCCCACCTGGTCTGAAAAACAAGATAGCTAACATAATGATAAATGCTACAGCGTCTTTGTACTCTGATGATAGATAAGCAGCGACTAGTACCTCCATGATACCTAGTATCAAGCCACCTACAACAGCACCGAAAGGATTGCTAAGTCCACCTATGATGGCAGCTGCAAATCCTTTGAGCCCTAGCATGATACCTACTTCATAATTGGTAGAGGTGATAGGCGTGAGTAGCACCCCTGCGATAGATGCGATCGATGCAGATATAGCAAAATTTAGCATAAGTATTCTCTTGATATTGATACCCATAAGCTTGGCAGCATCTACATT
>Ga0256826_1002825_pt1 | contig 10506 bp, 7 predicted proteins | sample CV79metaG_FD_185975 | JGI IMG/M metagenome (GOLD analysis project Ga0256826, IMG submission 185975) | Hydrothermal vent microbial communities from East Pacific Rise, Pacific Ocean - CV79 | ecosystem: Environmental > Aquatic > Marine > Hydrothermal vents | place: Pacific Ocean: East Pacific Rise... | reverse complement strand
TTAAGTAAATTAAAAGTATAGATAATGTCCATATAATTGCCCTGATCTCAATTCTATGGTAGGCATAGGAATTTTAACAATATTTAAAACTGAGAATAATGTTTTTAAGAATTTTGATTTAACAGGGATTCTTTTTAAATCAATATCTAAACTTAATAAAAATTGTCGCTCTCTATTGTAAAAAGGTAAATCTATTGGATTTTCTTTTCCTCCTAACATTCCTGTAGCACTATAACCTAACGCAACATTTAAATACTGTGGCCACCATTTTATATCTACAAACGATTTTATATTTGTGCTTAACCAATACGTTTGACCATTATAGTCTTTTAGCATTCGTTGTGCATTTGTACCTCCTAATATTTCTGGTCTATAATTAGGAAATTCGGTAGAATGGTATGAATATTTATATATAATACGTTGCTCGTTCCATAATAATTCTTGAGTTAAAAATAATGAAGATCCAATAATATTAGCTGTTAAATCACAAACAGAAGCTCCCCAATGCTCCGATTTAGAATCTAAAAGCTCGATAGTAGAGATAGTAATAAAGCCTAATCCACTACCAATTAAAGCAGCCTTTTTCGAAGATATGCCCGACCAAGACATTTGAGCTGTATACAAAGAGGATAACTGATAACTAGCAAAAGAATGACCGAGTTTATCCATTTGTAACCACTCATCACAATCGTTAAACCAATGCATTTGTGTTTGAGGGTAATCTTTATACCAAAGTTCATTTAACACAAAATAGCTCCCCGTAATAGCAACAGCATTTACAGCTAAATTCGAATACAATAATTTTGTATTCACGGTATCTTGAGTCTGAGAAAAAACATTCAGAACAACAAGGCTTAACAATATTAATAGAGTCTTTTTTCTCAAAATGTAAAAAAAGCTGCCAAATATTTTGACAGCTCTATAATTATATTCTTTTATTAATTTGTTTATTCAAGTGAGAACGATCCAAATTTAACTTGTTTTCCATTGGTTACTCCAATTCCATATTGCACACTATTTGGTGCTAAAGTTTGAGGAATTAAAATAACTTTATTATCCTTTCCTCTAAACATAGGATCTCTCTCATAACTACCATCCCAATATATTGATAGAACACCAGCCATTCCTTTAGGGTTTGTTCTTACATTATTATTAAATTCTTTAATCTTAGTTAATTCTCCAGTATGTAGATTTTTCTCGTTACAATTATAGAATAGTTTTAATTTATTCTGAATCTTAACAACCTTATACGAAGAGTAATATCCATGATCGTTAGTTGTATTCTGAATTTTTGGATATAAATTTATCCAAGTAAATTTACCTTTTTTACTAATACCACCTGCCATAATATTGTTGTGGTGATAGTATTGAATTCCTGTTTCTTGACCACCGCCAGCTTTAGTAACAACTCTGCCATCAACCCATTTTTGTTCTGCTAAAATAACATAACCTCCATTTGCTAAAGCTTCTACAGAATTAACGCTATATGCGTATCTAATACTTGGTGTTTCTCCGTATTGTTCTTTATTAATTTTTGTAATAAATTCTCTTGGGAACTTCATGTAAAACGATTTTAAATCTAAATCGGGAATTTCCTTTAATGTTTTAGGGTTATAACGTTTAAAGAACATACCTTGTTTTTCGTTAATAAATTTAACAGAACGACCTTTAACAAATCCCCCAACAACAATATTTCCATCATTATCAATAGTATATCTAGCATCATCTACCTTAAACTTAGGCATAGTTACCTTAAAATTATGCATCGATTTTTTTGCTGTATTGTATACAAAAACATTAAAGGCATACTGAGTTGTTTTTGAACTTTTACGTGCAGATAATTCTTCTGTTTTTGCTAAAAAGATATACTTACCTTTATTATATGATTGTTGAAGTACAATAATTTCCTTTTTATTAAATTTCTCGTTTAAAACTATATCTGAATTAAAAACCTCTGCTAAGTTAAAATCGATAACAATCATGTTTAGTTTGTCACCATTATACTTTTTAAATGTTTTATGCGATTCAATAACTATATTTTTTTCATCGTCAGATAAAAATATATTAAATCCATCCTTATCTAAATTACTTGCTGGTACAGATGCTATTTCTTTTGGTTTATTTTTTAAACTACCATCTGGCTTTAAATAAGATACATATAAGATTTTCTTATTTGCAGTTTTATTTTTTGCAACTGTAAATAAGATAAATTTATTTGCTTTATAAAACATGGTTTCATATTGTGTTTGTACTCCTCCAACACTTGGCAATAAAATCTCACTCGAGCTTTCCAAAGTATTTGTTAATGAAGAAACACCTTCTAACCAAACCTTATCACGATTTAAACCTACTTTATGGTCGGAGCGAATCAAATAATAAGCATCATCATCATATCCAATCGATTGTTGGTACGAAGTTTCTTCAGGCATATCTTGATATGCCCCCCAATCTATAGACTCAATTGATTGAGAAAATACATTTGTTGTTAAACTTAAAATTGCAATTAGATAAATTAATTTTGTCATCATTTTTTTGTTTTTCGGACCTTATAACTAAACTTATTTAGACCTCGTTATTACTTTTAAATAATACTTTAACCACGAAAGTATCAAATTTTAGAGAAAAATAAAGACTTATCTTGTTTTTTTTAATACCAAACAATTAATTCCTATATTTTATAAGGAACATTTATTCAATAAATATGCCAGAATATTAATATACACAAACGTTTGTTGTTAAATTTTAATTTAAGATATTGTTATAAGGGAAATATATTATCTAAGATATAGAAATAATAAACAAAGGAAAATGAGTCCCGTAGCACAGATAGATTTTTGACAAAGAAAACTTACTTAGACACTAATGATATACTTTTACCTTCTCAATTCAAGATAACTTTTATATTCAAAAGTTTTCCCTAAACTATCGACTCCTTTAATTATATAGTAGTAGGCTCCTTCTTGAGCTTTTTTGCCATCCATCATCAAACCATCCCAACCTTTTGTTGGATCGTCCCATTTATAAACTAATTGACCATTTCTATTAAGAATTAGTGCTTCGAATGATTTTAAGTTTTGTGGAGCAGATATTAAAAACTCATCGTTTTCACCATCATTGTTTGGTGTAAATATATTCGGGATATCTAATTTTTTATCTGCAATTACTAATTCGTCTAAAAACAATGTTTCTGAGCAATTTGTTTTTATTAACTGTAAGCTCACTTTATATTTCCCTGGCTTTTCATACTTATGTTCTGGATTTTGTTCGTACGAAGATAAACCATCTCCAAAATCCCAAATATAATCAAGATCTTCAATATTTACATCTGAAGAAAAATATATAGGATAATCGACTCTTGTTTCAAGAGCGTCAAAACTAATTTTCCCTTTTAAATTTTCTTCCAACATTTGAATTTGAAAAATATAATTACAAGAAAAATTATCTTTTAATTCAAATGTATAATCGTTTGGTATCAATTTTTCAAATGCATTATTACTTAGAAAATAGTTATTATTAGATACAAAACTTCGTTTATTAGGAAAATTAAATTCAACTCTCCCATTCTCTTCGCCACAAACAGCGGGTGTTACAGTATAATTTAACTCTAACGGAGAAATAAAGAAAATAGTAAAAGTATCTTGAACTTGACCATAGCGATATGTAAATAATACTTTCTTTTTATTAGAGCAATGGACTATTGTTTTTGAACTATTTGGACTTTGAAAAGTAACAATCTGATTAGCAATCCATTCTCCTCCTTCTATATTCTTATCAAGTTTTAATACACATTCGTTACCACAAATATATCTATCTGCAACAATAGAGTAACTAATATTAGTTTCGTTAAGCTTCTCTTTACTATTTTTAATAATACAAGGCTTATTATTATCTATATTAGATTTCTCATCAACATTAGTTGTATTCTTATTTTCTGATTTAGGTTTAGGATTATTTATTTGAGTAATTTGAAGCACTCTCTTACTTGCTGTATCTATTTGTATTTTCTTATTTGTATTTTCTTGTATTTTCTGTTTTGTTATTGCTTGTGTATTAGAATTATCTATTGTAGTATTCTCTTCACTGTTATTTAAAAGTAAAAATCCAACAACAACAAAAACCATAGCCACAGACGACCAAATAATAGTATTCAAAAAAGACCTACTTTTTATTGGAGCTTTATCTACTACCGAAATATTCTCAAGAATATTATCCAAGACATGGTCTGGAGCCTTTCTTTCAAAATTTTCAAATTTATTTTTAAATATTTTATCCATAACTCAAAGCTTATGTGTACTTTTTTATTTTTTTAAGCTTACTATTTAATTAGATGTAAATTTTCTACTGTTACGCCTAATTTTTCTTTTAATAATTCTTGCACCTTATTACGTGCTTTTGCAAATTGTGACTTCGATGTTCCTTCTGTAATTTCAAGCATTTCTGCTATTTCTCTATGTTTATATCCTTCAATAGCATAAAGATTAAATATAACTCTATACCCGTCTGGTAAGTCATTAATAACCTCAAGCAATTCGTCTGCCGACATTTGACTTAGAGCATTATTTTCACTAAATCGAAGAACTTCTGTTTCTTTCTCATCTATATTATTCGTGATTAACTTCTTATTCTTTCTATAATGATTAATTGCCGTATTAACCATTATTCTTCCCATCCACGTTTTAATATTAGAATCTCCTTTAAAACTATTCAAAGCATGAAATATTTTAATAAAACCTTCCTGCAAAACATCTTCTGCATCTTCTGTACTCTTTGTATAACGTAGACAAATACCATACATATACGAAGAATGTTTTCGATATAAATCAGAGATTATGTCTTGTTGGTTTAGCTTCATTACATACTTCTATTATACTTAGTCAATTTTCACTATAAAAAGGTTGCCTGTGTACAATAAATTTTATTAATTTATTTTTAGATTCCTGCAACAGATTTACTTATATTAATTATTTACAGGCATTTACAAACAACTAAAAGACATAAAAAGAATAATACTATTTTGTAGATATTTGTGTTGTTTTTTTAATTTCCGATTCTGTTTCTTCTATTGAGGCTTCTTTCCAAATAAAAATATCATTAACTGATTGGGGTCTCAATAAACTTTTCCATTTAAAACCAGATAAGAAATACTCTTCTATAGGTTTTTCATCAACGGGATCCATTAATCCTTTAGGAGCTTGATAAAGTGTTATTTTATAAGGTTGATTTTCCTCAAACCAAATCATCATATTTTTACTTTCTGTAACATTTGTACCTACAAGATTTCCTTTTAAGGAATCCCTTTTTTGTTCTTCTGTGGGATCTTCTCTAGGAAAAAATATAGACTTTGCATTACTCTCTACCCATAGCTTATATAATTCGTTATTATCGTTAAAATAGCCACGCATTGTTATTCCTTCTATTTGGTTATATCTAATAGAATCGTCTTTAAGAACAATAAATGCCGATTGATCTAGAAATAATTCTGTAGGATTATTGTTTTCTGTTAAGATTTCAATATATTCAGCTGTTATTTGCTGATTATCAGACCAAATAGTAGGATCTCCATATAGCCGGATAATTGAATCTTTACTAGAATATGATAAAGAATCGCATCGAGTTTGTAAATCCTTTTTAAAAATCTGAGCATGTTTATATGCCGTTACTATTTTTATGGTATCTATTATAACCGTGTAAATTGTATCTACTTTAACTTGATTCGAGATATCAATTTTTTCAGTACTATTAATAACATCTATTACTTGTAAAGTATCGGTACTTATTTTGGGTATACTATCAACAGCTACACTATTAGTATCGAATATTACTATATCTTCTTCGGGTACACTATATTGAAGCGTATCGCTAAAAGTAGAGTCTACAAAACGAATATCTTGAACTCGTAACGAATCAAGAATAGTATATAACTTTAGAGTGTCAGCATGTAAAAAAAGAGTATCTCCTCCCCCATATTTTGTCATTAAAGCACTATCGGTAACATATGCTCGATCGGGATTTTCATAATAATTTGCATAATTTCCTGTAATTAAAATCTGAGCAGAAGTATCTAAAATTGATACATTTGAAAAGGCCTCTCCAAAACTTATATTACGATCATAAAAAATACTATCGCCTATTAATTTTTTTTCTTTGTTTTGAATAAAAGAGTTTTTACTTACTCTAGCTAGGTTTTTATATGTATCGTACCAACCAAATTCGCAATAAATATAATTTGAATCACTAATAATTTCTGTGGGACCATAGAAATAAGAAATATCCGATCCTGTATTATATCTTAACGAATCCGAATAAATAACATAATCGGGATTTGTAAGTGTAACACTGTCTACAGCATAATAGTCTTTGGTATCTGAATAATAATATCCATTTAAACTTTTCAAATCATTGTCTTGATCGTTTAAATATCCCCAAGAAAAATAATGTGCAATATTTGTAGTTCTATCAAAATCTAAAGAATCTGTTTTTAATATTGAATTATTATGCAACAAACGAACATTTTGTCGAACTTTCGCCAGCTTAGTATTTCCATTATAATTTAAGAAATCACCATATAAATCTATCGAATCGTTCTGGTTTATATGTACATTACTAAATGCTTGGAGTATATTGGTACGTGAATTTAAATATGCACTATCGCAAAACATAAGCGCATTGCCATGTTTAAATTGCACATCTCCTATTAAACGTTTTACATCTTTACCTATATTTTCATCAAACTCGATACTGTTTGCATTTAAAATCTCTATTCTTTTAGAGTTTTGTGCATGCATCGTTAACGAAACAACAATAAGTAACTGTGCTATTATATATTTAAACCAATTTGTATTCACTTAAAGCTATTTATAATAACGATTTAATAATATCTTCTATACTTAAACCTTCTGCTTCAGCCTTATAGTTTTTCGATAATCTATGTCGAAGAATTGGATACGCAACGGCTTGAACATCTTCAATATCTGGGGAGAACTTTCCATTTAAAGCAGCATGTGTTTTTGCTCCTATAATTAAATATTGTGATGCTCTTGGACCTGCACCCCAATCGATATATTTTTTAACCATTTCGGTTGCCATTTCTCCTTCTGGACGTGTTTTAGCAACTAAACTAACGGCATATTTAATAACGCTGTCGTTAACCGGTATTTTATAAATTAAATCTTGGAAACGAATTATTTCTTGAGCCGAAAGAATTTTATTAAGTTCTATTTTATGATCTGCAGTCGTACTTTTTACAATATTAACCTCATCCTCATACTTTGGATAATCAACTATTACATTAAGCATAAAACGGTCTAACTGTGCCTCTGGAAGAGGATATGTTCCTTCTTGTTCTATTGGGTTTTGAGTTGCCATTACAAAAAATGGAGCATCTAAATCGAAATGTTGCCCAGCTGTAGTTACGGTACGCTCTTGCATGGCTTCTAGTAAAGCAGCCTGTGTTTTTGGAGGAGTTCTATTAATCTCATCGGCCAATACAAAATTGGTAAACAAAGGCCCTTTTACAAATTTAAATTGTCTGTCTTTATCTAAGATTTCTGTACCAATAATATCTGAAGGCATTAAATCGGGTGTAAATTGAATTCTATTAAAATCTAAACCTAAAACCTTTGAAATTGTACTTACCAAAAGAGTTTTTGCCAATCCTGGCACACCTACCAACAAGCAATGCCCTCGACTAAATATCGAAATTAAAACTTCTTTTACAACCTCATCTTGACCTATTATGACCTTATTTATCTCATCGAATAATTTCTTATAAGCTGAGCTAAAATCGTTTAGTGTATCTATATCGTTTTTATTTTCCATATTGTATTCGCTTAATTATTACGTAATTATAATTACTATTATTTCCAATATCAATAATAATAAAATTTTGTATTGGTTCACAATAATTATTAAATCAACAATACCACTTAAGATGGTAATCAATCTACGAAAATAACGATTCCGTTCGGATATATCAATTTTGAATTATGAATTTTAAAGCAAATATAAAAAAATAATGAATTCTTAATTTTTAGAAACAGTTTATACACTTCATTTTGTAACTTTACAAAAAATATAATTACAATTTTATTAATGAAGATTCTTTTAAATTGCCTACCTCCGGCCGACATCAATACACCATCGATTTCGCTTTCTGCTCTTAAAGCATTTATGCTAAATAATGGTGTAGAAACCCAAATTAAATATTGGAATCTTTTATGGCCCAACATGTCGGATTATATAGAAACAGAAGATTCCGAGATTAGGCTACTCCCCTTTCTGTCTATGCTTAACGACAAGGAAGAGAACACAAAGGGAAATCAAAGAATTATTTCATTACTACAAAAACTTCAGCCCTCTTTCAAAGCAGACAATCCAAATTATTACGAAGAATTTCTTGAAGAAACGAAAGACGAAATATACGAGATTCTTGATTCGGAACTAGAAAAAATTGATTTCTCCAATCTATCTCTTTTTGGCATTACAGCTAAATACAACCAATGGATTCCGGGGATGATTTTGGCCGAAGAAATAAAAAAAATAGCACCACATACTAAAATTGTTGTAGGTGGTTTTGGTAGTAAAGATGTTGCTATGGAAGCTATGAAACTCTGTCCATATTTCGATTTTGCAAACTGGGGCGAGGGCGAATACCCATTACTATCTCTATCGGAGCAAGTCGTATCTGAGAAATCGAAATTCGATACTGTTCCTAGACTTATTTACCGTGAAGAAAATAAGCTCAGCATCTCTTCTACTCAAAAAAGCGAGTATCTAGATTTTGAAAATTATATTTATCCAAATTACGAAGATTTTATAAGTGAAAATACTGACATTGAAGATAATGAAGATATTAATATTCCTATAAATACAATACGCTCTTGCAGTTGGAGTAAATGTAAGTTTTGTGATTTTAACAAAGGCTATAAACTTCGTGCGAGAAGCCCTGAATGCGTTGTTAGAGAAATTGAACAACTTACTAAACAATACGGTTTTACAACTTATTCGTTTGTCGATAGCGATACCTTTATTAACTTAAAACATTTCGAAAAACTTCTTGATTTAATTATTGATTTAAAATATAATAACGAAAAGGATTATATTTTTTGGGCAGAGATTATTCCAAACTATCAATTCAATGCTCGAATAATGGAAAAAATGGCCATTGCGGGATTTAAGAATATTTTTATTGGTTACGATGCCCTCTCCGATTCGATGCTCGAAAAAATGAACAAAAGCAATAGTTTTTCCGACAATATATTTTTTGTTAAATATGCTATTAAAAATGGAATTTCTCCTTTTGTAAATGTGATAAAGCATATACCTGGAGAAACAGAGGATGATATTCAAGAATGCATCAATAATCTACATTACCTGCGATTTTTCTACAAAGACCATATTATTTCATTTTCGCATAACTATGTCAATCTGGTGCTTTCGTCTATGAGTAAATACTACTCTATATTACCCGATAACATTAGAGAGAATTACAACATTGATGAACTTAGCTATTTAATGCCCAAACAATTTTCGAACAGTAAGGAGCGTTTCCATCTGTTTAGATACGAAAACTCTGCACCCAAAAACATTAGAGAATGGGAAAACTTAAGCCATATAGAAGAATACTACAAAGAAAATAGCTTTTCGTATAAAACTCAAGAAAACAAAGGGATACTCTATTATACAGAGTATTGTAACGAGGAAGAAATAGCCAATATGGTATTTGGAGAATTTGAATATGCACTTATTCTAAAAACAATTGAAGGCGAGATTTATAGTTTTAAAAGATTATTTGATAAACTAAAAGAGACTTATTCCGAAATAACGGAAAAACGAATAAAAGAAGTACTTACAAACTTAAAAAGTTCATTTTTAATATATTACAAGGAAGATTTTATTAATATTGTTTCTGTAATTGAACTAAAAAAATAAGAATATACAATGAAAACAAAACAGTCAGGAGCTAAATACTCTGCAATTGTCGGTATTGGCGAAAAACTGGTACAGTTAGAAAAAGAAAGTGGTGAAAAATATTTACGATTGAATCGAGGAATACCAGCGGTTACAAATATTGATTTATCCCCTGTTATTCCTTTAATCGATTTTAACAGTACCGATATTCAAGTTTATCCTCCCAATTCAGGAATGCCCAAGCTAAAGAATGCGATTAATAAATATTATTTTCAGAATCAGGCTAAATCTAACAACTTATACTTAACAGCTGGAGGAATGAGTGCTTTAGATTTAATATTTAAAACTATCGATACAAAAGAAGTTGTTCTTCCTGAATTTTACTGGGGAGCCTACGTAAATACACTTAAAATTAATCAACAGAATTATGGGTTTTATAATTCGTTTGATGAACTACTTGAAAAAAAATCAGAACTAAAGAATTCTACAATTTTAATATGCGACCCCAATAATCCCTTAGGTAATAAATATGACGATGCTATGCTTCTTAAGTTAGTTTCTGAACTTAATGCCAATGGAACAACAATTATATGGGAC
>Ga0256826_1002823_pt1 | contig 10509 bp, 10 predicted proteins | sample CV79metaG_FD_185975 | JGI IMG/M metagenome (GOLD analysis project Ga0256826, IMG submission 185975) | Hydrothermal vent microbial communities from East Pacific Rise, Pacific Ocean - CV79 | ecosystem: Environmental > Aquatic > Marine > Hydrothermal vents | place: Pacific Ocean: East Pacific Rise... | reverse complement strand
ATTTGTAGTGAAATTTTACACAAACATAAACTCAATAAAAATGCAAAAATATTTATCAATAATTCTTGTGTTAATGACATGGTCATTCATTGCAAATGCACAAGAAAAAAACCAAAGCTCCATTGACAGGATCATGAACAAAGAATCCAATAAATTACTTATTGGTGGCTATGGACAAGTAGATTATAATCAAACATTAATAAAAAACGAAAGAAATAGCGGAAACTTAGATGTTCATAGATTGGTTTTGCTTTTTGGATATCATTTTAATGACAAACTTCAATTATTTACTGAAATTGAACTGGAACACGTTAAGGAAGTTTATGTTGAACAAGCATTTATTAACTATAAATTCAACCGATATTTTCAAATAAAAGCAGGGTTGATGTTGATTCCAATGGGTTTGGTAAACGAACTTCATGAGCCAACAGTTTATTATGGTGTAGAGCGACCACTATTGGACAATAAAATTGTTCCCACTACTTGGCGAGAAATTGGTCTTGGAATTCATGGTAATATCCACGAAATATCTTTAAAATATCAAATATACCTTGTAAATGGTTTCCTTGGTTATGATGAGGGAGCAAAATTCCGAGGAACGGATGGATTTAGAAAAGGTAGGCAAAAAGGTGCGGAATCGGTCATCAGCTCCCCTAATTTATCTACTAAAATTAATTTCTATGGCATCCCTCGGTTGCAATTGGGTTTGGCTGGCTATTTTGGAAAATCGCAATCAACTTATTACGATGGTATTCTAGATAACAATGCTCTTGCAATTCAACAAGCAGATAGTACTATTGTGAAAATAGCCATGTTTGGTTTAGATGCTATATATAAAATTTCCGGTTTTCAATTAAAAGGACAATGGATATGGGTAAATAATGGAAATATTAGTGAGTATAACACCTTTGGGCAAACCGACTTAGGCAAACAAATGATGGGCTACTATATAGAGTTAGCTTATAATATATTTAAAACCATGAAGTTCAAAAGCGAACTCATCCCTTTTATTCGTTATGAATTTATTAATACACATCATGATGTAGCAGCAGGTATGGAGATAAATCCTGTTTATGAAACACAACTTATAACAACTGGCATCGATTGGAAAATAAATTCAGGAGTAGTGTTAAAAGTAGATTACCAATTTGTTAAAACAGCAGCTCAAAGCGATTATAATCATGCTTTTAATGCAGGTGTTGGTTTTGTATTTTAATACCCTAGTTTACTTCTTATGATAAAAACAATACTTTTCTTTCTTGTACTCCTCATTATGGCTAATCCATCTTTTGAGCTTGAAAGTTTCGAACCTAATTTTTCAAAGAGGATTGAAAAAAGAATATATAAAAAGCTTTCCAAGTATTTTAAGCATGAAGAATTTTACAAAAAACCATTCTCAGTACATGATTCCTTGAGCAATAAGAGCAATAGTTATTTTTATTTTGTGGAAAACAAGAAGCAAACTAAAAAAGCAATTCTTGTAATTACCATTGCAAATGGATGTAGAGTTGGGGGTTGCGATGTGGAGCATCAAGAAGGAGAGGAGTTTGAACAATTTTATTTATACACTTTGTATAATGACTATGGAGAATTAGTTGATATTCGAATTTTAGATTATCAATCAGAACATGGTTATCAAATAAGCAGTGCTTGGTGGCTGAAGCAGTTTGTAAATAATTGGGATAAAAAGTTTATTTATGGGAAAAATATTGATGCGATATCAGGCGCTACTATATCAGTAAAATCAACCATTAGAGAGCTAAGCTTATTGCAAAAAATAATAAATAATCAACTATACCAAGCTAATTAAAGAGTAGTCGCAATTTCATTTATAAATGAAATGAAAAAGAATAATATAAGTATTGGAAGATTAATGTACTAATCATTCAAATTTTTAGCAAAATAGGCTACTTTTTCCAATGATGTAATCATATCATACTCCTCCAAATAAACATGAGATGGAACATTAACCGGTCGTGGAGTATAATTCAATATTCCAAGTATACCTGCTTCTACCAAAGCTTTAGCTACTTCTTTTACCTCGGGTACAGGAACAGAAATTATTCCAATTGTGATTTTCTTTTTCTGGATAATGTTTTTAATCTCGTCCACATGGTAAATAGGAATGCCATCAAATTCTGTATTAAATTTTTCAGGACTATTATCAAAAGCAGCAACAATGCTTAATTTGTCACGACGATTCTGAAAGTATTTCATAATAGCGCGTCCCAAGTTTCCAGCTCCCACAATAGCAACTTTTTGGCCTTCTTTTTTATCTAAAATACCACCTATTAGGCTTACCAATTCTTTTACATTATAGCCTTTCCTAAGAGTTCCTGTATAGCCAATAAGCATAATGTCGCGTCTAACTTGTACTGGAGTAATATGGTGAATATTTGCAATTTCGTGTGAAAATATATGCTCTTTACCTTTGCTATCACATATCAGTAAATTTCTTCGGTATTGGCTTAATCTTTCTACGGTTTTATCTGGTAAAGTATCCATCTTATCATTTTAATTTTGCTCTCTTATCTATTATATTCAAAAGCTCACATTGTTATTGAGCAAACAAAGGTAATTATTTTTGTTAAATTTGTTTGCTATATGACTAAAATAAATTGGCAATCTGCTTTTTGTTATTACCTTTGTTATATAAATAACAATACTTATGAAAAAGCATGAAATTACTATTTGTATGGGAAGTTCTTGTTTTGCAAGGGGGAATAAAGCCACTTTACAAAAAATCAAGGATTATATTAGCAAGCATCAAATAGAAGATAAAATTCTTTTTAAAGGAAATAGATGCTTCGATAAATGTGGAAAAGGGCCAAACCTGATGATTGATGAGAAAATGTTTCATCAAGTAAATGCTGAAAATGTGGAAACTATATTAGATCAGTTTTTTAGTATATTTAGAATTTATTAAGTCAAAGAAGAATGGATCAAAAATTGATGAATATCAACGTAGAAAAATGCGTTCTCTGTTATGCATGTGTTCGAAATTGTCCTGTTAAAGCAATTTCGGTTTCATCTAACGATGTGCTTCCTATACAAATATTGAACGATCGCTGTGTGGCTTGTGGTGCTTGCTACGAAGTTTGTCCCTACGATGCTGTAGAGTATCTTTCGCATAAAGACCTAACTAAAAATGTTTTAAAAAGTAAGGAGCAAGTAGTAGCCCTTATTGCTCCAAGTGTTGCCGGCGAATTTACCGATATCACCGACTATAGGAAATTTGTTCAAATGATTCGTCAGATGGGCTTCAACATAGTATATGAAGTTGCCTTAGGTGTAGATTTAATAGCTGAGGAATACAAAACCTTGTTTAATAAATCTCGAGGGAAATACTACTTAACCACAAATTGTCCTGTGGTGGTTTCCAATGTGGAAAAATTTCAACCCGATCTTATGGAGAATCTTTCACCTATAGTTTCTCCTTGGATTGCAAGTGCTAAAATTATTAAAAAAGAATATGGTGAGGCTGTTAAAATAGTATATATAGGGCCATGTATTGCAGCAAAAGAAGAAGCTAAAAGGTATGAACATGAGATAAAAATAGATGCAGTGCTCACTTTTGAGGAACTTCGTCAGCTGTTTATTGAGTATGGTATTGTAGAGAAAAACCTGACCTACTCTGAGTTCGATGGTCCCATTGCAAACACCGGCGCACTTTATCCTATAAGTAATGGATTATTGCAGATTATGAATGAATCTGAGGATTTAATGGAATCGAGGGTTATTACCTGCGAGGGGCATACCGATTTTGTAAACTCACTCAAGAATTTTAATAAAGATGTAAACGAAATAAAAAGGCACTTAAATATTTTTTATTGTAATGGATGCATATCAGGTCCTGCAACTAATAAGAATATTAGTAAATTTATGAAACAAGCTAAAGTGGTCGATTTTGCCAAAAAACGTCATAAAGATTTTGATTCTAAGAGTTGGAAAAAAGCCATGAATGATTATCGAAAACTAGATTTTTCTACATCTTTTAAACTGGACGACCAACGCATACCAAATCCTTCACAAGATGAAATAGATAAAGTCCTTCATCTTATTGGAAAAGACAACGACCATAGCGAATCAGGTTGTGGTGCTTGCGGATATCCCAACTGTACGGAGTTTTCTGTTGCTGTTTCCAAGGGGCTGGCCGAGCCACAAATGTGTTTCACCTATAATATAAAGAAAAGTAGAGAAACTATATTTGAATTGAGCAAAGCAAATGAAAAAATGGAAGAAACAGGTTTGGAGCTAGAAATTAGCAAAAAGCAAGCTTTGGCAGATAAACAAGCTATGGAAGAAGCACACCATGTTACCAATACTATGCTACAGGAATTACCATCAGCTGTAATTATTGTAGATAAAAATTTGAAAATATTACAATCTAACAAAGGTCTTATTAATCTTTTGGGAGAGGAAGCTAAAGATATAGCCGATATTATTCCGGGTTTATTAGGAGCCGATTTAAAAAACTTTGTAAGCTTTCCCATTCAAAAGCTGTTTACTTTTGTGCTTTCATCTGGTGAAAATATCATCAATAGAGATATACATTTAAATGGTCAAGTATATACAGCATCTCTATTTACCATTAAAGAGAACGAAATTGTGGGAGCCGTTTTTAGAAATATGCAACTCCCCGAAATTCAAAAAGAACAAGTGATTGAAAGGATAACAGAGGTAATTGACAAAAATTTGGAAATGGTTCAAAAAATAGGTTTTCTCTTAGGCGAAGGAGCTGCCGAAACAGAGCAAATGCTTAATTCTATCTTACAATCTTATAAACAGCAAAATAAAGATGGACATTTTAATATTGATTCTTTGAAAAAATATTGATGGAAGAGAATAATATACATATTGATATTAATTGTCAACAGATAAATCACGAAGGAGAGCGTATTTGTGGAGATGTGTTTATCAGTAAAAAGATAGAGCAAGAAAACCGAATTGTTTGTGTGCTTTCCGATGGAATGGGACATGGTGTAAAAGCCAATATGTTGGCCACTCTTACTGCTACTATGGCTGTTAATTTTACAAAGGAGCATAAAGAGCCTCAAAAAATTGCTGAAATAATAATGAAGACACTGCCGGTATGTAGTGTTAGGCAAATTAGCTATTCTACTTTTACTATTATTGATATAGAAATTGGAGGTAAGGTTTCTATCTTGGAATATGATAATCCTCAATGTGCCATTATTAGAAATCATGCTATTTTTGATCCGGGATGGCAATGCTTATTACTTAATGAAGGCAAAAATACTAAAGAGCTTTTGTTTTGTTCTTTTACACCATTAAAAGAAGATCGTATTGTATTTTGGACGGATGGAATAGCTCAAGCAGGATTAGGAAGCGATAAATTCCCTTTTGGATGGGGAGTGAAAGAAGCTACCAGATTTGTAATAGAAAAAATAAAAAAAAATCCAATAATATCTGCTAGAAAATTGGCTGTTTTAGCCGTAAATAAAGCCTTCCAAAACGACCAATACCATGCCAAAGACGATACAAGTTGCGCTGGTATTTATTTTAGAGAACCACGTAAATTATTACTGTGTACCGGCCCTCCAATTAAAAAGCAAAAAGATAAAGAATTAGCCAAAACGGTTAAAGATTTTCAAGGGAAAAAAGTAATTTCCGGAGGAACAACAGCAGATATTATTGCACGAGAATTGAATATTAAAATTGAAGATACTTTGGAGTTTGATGACCCCGACTTGCCCCCAGAATCGAAAATGGAAGGTATCGATTTAGTTACCGAAGGAATCCTTACCCTAAGTAAAGTGGCTAATATCCTTAAAAACTATACCGGTGATCAAGATTTGGGGAATGGTCCAGCTGATAAAATGGTGAAGATGTTTATTCGTAGCGATGAAATTCATATTCTTATCGGAACAAAAATTAATATAGCCCACCAAGACCCAACTTTGCCTGTTGAGTTGGAAATAAGAAGAACAGTGGCCAAACGTATAGCGCGTTTGCTCGACCAAAAATTCTTAAAAGGTGGTAGTGTGAAGTATATTTAAAATACTCTTTAAATTATTAATCTTGGGCAGGTAATAACAACACTTTTAAATAAATAGCCTGGTGATCAGAGTATTGAAATCTTTGATCCAATGTCTTTCTTTCCATAATACTGATATTAGGGCTGCAAATAAAAAAATCTTTGATGGTAGTGCTAATGGCACCATGTCTATACGATTCTTTTAAACTTCGCGAAGTTGGAATAGATGTTTCGTAAGCAAATTGCCAAGATGAGAAATACTCAGAAGAGTCAATCTCAGGAAAGGCAGGCTTGCCCTTATAGTCATATTTTATCCTGTATTTTTTAAAGCCGGGAGGATTCATATTCCATCCACCCGAAATAATTACAAAATTGCCATCTTGGTATAAACTATCAGCTATTTTATTGATTTGTGCCAGCTGTGATAATCTGATCTCACCTTGCCAGTCATAACTATTTAAATGCACATTAAGGACAAATAATTTTTTATTTGAAAGGGGATATGCTGCCAAAGAAATACATTTTTGTGCAGTAAACAAACGCTTAGGCCATGCATACTGTTGCTTATTAGTGAAAGATATTCGTTGCTGGTAATCTGCATGAAATTTGCTCATGCTCAACATTCCGGAATATAATTTGCCAATGGGATCATTTAGAGGAACGGGAATAAAAGGGTTAGAGAAGTTTAAACAAAAGGAAGATTCAAAATTAGGTAATAGCCTTTGTATTTCTTGGTATTGCATTGTAGAATAGCTCCTATAAGAAAGGCTATCCACTTTGTGAAATAGAAAGATATCAATACTATCTTTAAATAGGTTAATCTCAGATAGTATGTTTTTAAAATTTGAGCGATAATGAGCCTCATCCAACCGAATTTGAATTCCACCGGAATAAAAAAAATCCATTTGTGCCGGCATACCCCCGTAACTAATATTCCACATCAATAAACTTAAAGAGTCTCCATATGATAATTTCTTGCTTACTGAATTCTCAATATTTATTTGACATATTTCCTGAGGGTTGTATCTCTGTTTTTGAACCCAAAAAATAAATCCAATAACAATAAGAAAGGCCAGAATAACAAAGAAAATGAATGTTTTTTTGAGCATATTAATTATAAAAGTGTGTGATACTTAAAACTCTACAGCAATTTCTACAGTCCAAGAACTTGACTTCAGTTCAATAGTTTGTTTAGTATCCATAATATTATTTCCTGCAAGCGTATTCTCAAAACCCCTCACCAAAGCAAAATTAATTACTTGTTTGCCAAGGCTTCTGCTAAAACCAACTGAGGCAAAATCATTAATAATGTCCGGCATTAATAAATTAAGAGCTACTTCTTTATCAACCACAGTTTGGTCGGTATGAGCATAGCCGGCCCTAAACTGCCATTTAGGTATTTTATATTGTAATCCAAGTTTATAACTCATTTGGTCAACACGTCCAAACCCACCTCCGGATTCTCCTCCTAAACTAATTTCTTCACCTTGTTTCATGGCCAATCCCCAAGAAGCTACTTTGCTATAGCAATACCTGTTTACATCTAAAGCTAATAAAAATCTGTCAAATGGGTGGTAAACAAGCCCTATATTCCATTCTGAAGGAATATCCAGATTTCCGGATTTACTAATAAACCCTTTATAAGAATCCAAATTACTCATAAATATTTTACTTCTATAAGCTAAGCCAAACTGAACTTGTTCCGAAATATTCCACTGAAAACCCAATTTGCCACCAAATCCATAAGAATTGGCAACCCCATTTCCACTTACATAGTCAGGGAAAATAGAATAGTTTAAACTCCCAAAGGCTTCTAAACCACCAATGTTTAAAGATTGCCACGAGCTAACTAAACTCAAACCAACACCTATTTTATCACCAATCTTTCTGGAATAACTAATACTGGCAAAGTATTGGCTTAGTTTTAAAAAAGTTGGAGAAGTAACGGTCCCCATAGGGTTAATAAAACCCTCTTGACTTCCAAAATCAGCAATCACAGTGCTATAATAAATTTGCTCGGTATAATTATATCCTCTGCTGCCATTTCCGTATATGCTTATTCCTATAGCGTTATTATCGTCTATTGCCATATTAAAAGCAATTTGAGGAATAATATTCGTCTTATCATCAGCTTCTATCAGTCCTGGTTTTAAACCCAAAGGCCATTGTTTGTTTAAACTTTGATTAAAATTTGTAGCTTCTCCATATACCTGATAGCTGGCAGAAGGAAGAGATGCTTCTATTCCTATTCCAATCTTTTGGCCTAAAAAAACCAAGCCCCCCGGGTTTAAATTGCCCCATAATGAGTTTTCTATCAAAGCAGACCCAGCGCCCGACATAGACTTTGATCGTGGGCCATAACCTATTGTGGTTTGGGATATTAAATCAGTATGAATAGCTAAGGTTATAATGATAAATAAGATTTTGGATAAATGAATGTGGTTTTTCATGAGTCTATTATTTTAGAATACTAACTTAGCAGGAAAAGGCATACCATTGTACCAAATGATAGTATCTTTTTCAACAGATGTTTTTTAATAACCCTTCCTGTTTTACTTAATCAAACAAAAGAAATTATCTTTGCATTTTATAACTGATGAAAATATTTAATAGGCTATTATTAGACTTGTTTTATTCCTTCAGGAAGAAAGATTATAACATAAAGATTTGATTATAAAAACAAGTATATAATACGAATACAGATTAATATATGGAAAAAGAATTAAGCAAAAGAAGTGGTTCAGCATGTGAACTATGTGGCAACAAGAAAAATTTGAGAGTTTATGAAGTACCACCGGTAACTTATGGTGGTTTGGATGGGAGTATACATATTTGCGAAACTTGTTTGGAACAGATTGAGGACTCTGACAAGATTGATCCCAATCATTGGCGATGTTTAAATGAAAGCATGTGGAGCCAGGAGCCTGCTGTTCAGGTAATGGCTTGGCGAATGCTCCATCGATTAAAATCGGAAGATTGGACTCAAAGTTTGTTGGATATGCTATACTTGGATAATGAAAGGCTAAAGTGGGCACAAGCAACTGGTGATGGCTTAGATGAAGACAAGCCGGTGCATAAAGATTGTAATGGTAATGTTTTAAATACTGGCGATCAGGTAGTTTTAATTAAAAGCTTGGATGTGAAAGGTAGCAGCCTTACTGCCAAAAGAGGAACTGTGGTCAGGAAAATTTCTTTGGTTGAAGACAATTCCGAACAGATAGAAGGCAAGGTAGAAGGCCAGCAAATTGTAATCCTCACTAAATTTGTAAAAAAATCAAATTAGTAATTATCTATATAATTATTTATAAAAAAATAGATTCCATTTGGTATAATGCGTTTTAATATTCACACACATATCATGTCCGTTCAATATCAGGAAATTTTTAACCACAGAATTGGGGTAGATAAAGAAAAAAATGACAATTCTGGTTTCTTCTCTGCAGGGATTCATCCTTGGGATATTGAAAAGCTAAATAAGAACCTAGCCATTAATGAACTTAAGAACAAGTTGATACAGGATAATTGTTTGGCTTTGGGCGAGTGTGGTTTCGACAAACTTTGTGGCACGAATTTGGATTATCAGCGGGAGGTGTTTCGGGCTCAGCTAGATTTAGCACAACAATACCAAAAAAAAGTTCTTATCATTCATTGTGTAAAAGCCTATCAAGAAATAATAGATGAGAAAAAAAGATGTACATATGATTTTATATGGATACTTCATGCTTTTAATGGCAGTAAGCAACTTATAAAACAATTGAGCCATCACGGGTTTTATTTTAGTTTGGGGACTTCCCTGTTCAAGTTGAATGCTAAAATTACTCACTCAGCCAAATATATTCCACTTAATCAGTTATTTTTAGAAACAGACGATTCTGAATACCATATCGACCAAGTTTATACAAAAGCTGCAAGCCTTTTAAATATTCCGGTAAGTATATTAAATGAACAGATAGAAAATAATATTAAGATGGTTTTTAATAATAAGAGCTTTTCAATGCCTTAATAATAAGACATAAGCATGGTTTGCTCCATAATGGATGAAAGTATCTGATTTTAAACTTTAATCAAATTTCACTTGCTATTAAGTTAAAAGCTCAGGAAATTTTAATAATATTGCATTTTAAGGCATTAATATAGTATTTAAATAATAATAAGTTAGAAATGAGCATTCTAGAAAATCTTAAGTACACCAAAGATCACGAGTGGGTTCGTGCAGAAGGTGATGAAGCGACTATAGGAATTACTGATTTTGCACAAGGCGAATTAGGCGATGTCGTTTTTGTTGAAGTAGAAACCGAAGGAGAGACTTTAGACAAAGAAGAAACATTTGGAACTATCGAGGCTGTTAAAACAGTATCGGATATGTTTATGCCAGTTTCTGGAGAAATAATCGAAATGAATCCTGTTTTGGAAGATGCTCCCGAAACGGTTAATACCGATGCTTTTGGAGAAGGTTGGATGATTAAAGTTAAAATGTCTGACAGTTCGGAATTAGACCAATTGATGTCTGC
>Ga0256826_1002822_pt1 | contig 10509 bp, 11 predicted proteins | sample CV79metaG_FD_185975 | JGI IMG/M metagenome (GOLD analysis project Ga0256826, IMG submission 185975) | Hydrothermal vent microbial communities from East Pacific Rise, Pacific Ocean - CV79 | ecosystem: Environmental > Aquatic > Marine > Hydrothermal vents | place: Pacific Ocean: East Pacific Rise... | reverse complement strand
CGGAGAGATCTCTTTTATGAGAGTTATACATGATATTTCACCTAGAACAAGAGTTGACTTGATAGAAGATACTCATACAGATAGAAAATATTTTGTGACACAGAGCTGGGAAGTATTTAATGTAGAGTTTGTAGAAAAACACAATGAAAAATACTATATAATATTTGGCTCTTTTAGACGTAATGTTCGTGTAAGTGATGCTTTTGAAAAATATGGTCATGAGTGGATTATAAATGGTATCAATAGAGTAGAAAACTCGAGAGAGATATTGCAAGAGAATTTACCACAAGGAATTTAATATGGGTCTTTTTGATAAGATACTCGGTGAGTTTATAGATGTCATAGAGTGGACAGATGATTCTAACGACACGATGGTCTACCGCTTTGAACGCTATGGAAACGAGATAAAAAACAAGGCAAAACTAGTTGTAAGAGAGTCTCAAGTTGCAGTTTTTGTAAATGAGGGTGAAATAGCAGATATATTTATGCCTGGAATTTACCAACTCTCAACAAATAATATGCCGATAATGACAACTCTCAAGCACTGGGATCATGCCTTTAACTCTCCTTTTAAGGCTGAGGTATACTTCTTTAATCTTCGCCGTTTTACCGACTTGAAATGGGGAACAAAAAATCCAATAATGTTACGAGATAAGGAGTTTGGTCCTGTAAGAATCCGCTCTTTTGGTACCTATGCCATAAAAATTGATAAACCTGAAGTCTTTTTAAAAGAGATAGTAGGAACAGATGGATACTTCACGGTAGATGAGGTGAGTAATCAGTTAAGAAACTTAATAGTATCGCGTTTTGCTACTATAGTTGCTCAGATAAATATTCCTATTTTAGATTTAGCCGCAAACTATGAAAAGATGGGTGAGTTTATAGAGGAGAAGATAAGTCCAGATTTTGGAGCTTATGGTTTAGAACTCACAAAACTCCTTGTTGAAAATATCTCTCTTCCTCCAAAAGTAGAAGAGGCACTTGATAAAAGAACAGGAATGGGACTAGCTGGGAATCTAGATGATTATCTCAAGTACCAATCGGCAGAGTCGCTAAACGCGGAGGGTGGTGGATCTTCCACTGCTGGTGATGCGATGGGTATGGGTATGGGCTTTGCAATGGCACAACAGATGGCAAATAGCTTAGGTGCAGGTGCCACTCAAAGTAGTTCAATTCAAGTAACTTCCGCAGCACCTCCTCCTATACCAAAAGCTCAAACATATCATTTAGTCATAGATGGAGCCTCAAAAGGTCCTCTCACTATGGAGCAGCTTAAAAGTATGATTAACTCAGGTGAAATCTCTCGTGAGACACTTGCTTGGAGAGAGGGCATGGCGGCTTGGAGTGCTATGGGAGTTTTAGAAGAACTATCAGCTCTTTTTTCAGCTACTCCACCTCCAATTCCTCAGTAAAAGGTAGTTATGATGCAAAAAGAGTATCTATTTGCCTGTGAAGGGTGTGGTGCAAAACTCAAGTTTTCTACTTCTGAGGGTGATTTAAAGTGTGAGCACTGCTCTCATATAAATCATATTCAAAGAGATACCTTGAATATAGTTGAGAAAGAGTATGAAAAAGCTATATCTATGCTCAAAGAGCAGGGTGAGAAGAAGATAGAGATAAATAGTATTAAGTGTCAGAGTTGTGCAGCTGTTTTTGAACTAAAAGAGGATATTCATGCCTCAACTTGTCCCTACTGCGATAGTGCAATTGTAAATGAAACAGAATTCTATCGACCTCTACAACCTCAAGCACTTCTTCCCTTTAAAATAGCTCAAGAAGAGGCAGTCAAAAAGTTTAAAGAGTGGATAGAGGGACGATGGTTTGCTCCAGATAGACTCAAAAAAATGAGCACAACAACTAAGTTAAATGCGCTATATATTCCTCACTGGACATATGATAGTGACACACATAGTAGTTATAGAGGTAGACGTGGAGACAAGTACTATGAAAATGAGAATTACACTCAAACAGTAGATGGTAAAGAGGAGATTAAAACACGAAAAGTTGAAAAAATTCGTTGGCATGATGTAAGTGGTGAGTTAAGCAAAGATTTTAATGACCTGCTTGTTATGGCCTCTAAATCACTCAAACATACTCTCTCCTCTTGGGATTTAGAAAATTTAGTAGATTATGATGAGGCATATCTAAGTGGTTATGAGAGTGAGGTCTATACTCTTGAGCTAGAGGAGGGTTTAGTTTTTGCAAAAAATAGTATGCAACTGCAGATAAGAGGTGCTATAAATACTCAAATCGGTGGTGATGAGCAGGAGATAACTCTGCTCGAGACCTCTTATGCCAACATCACATATAAACAGATACTTCTTCCTATTTATGCCTCCGCGTTTAAGTTTGATAATAAGGTTTATAGCTATGTTATAAATGGAAGAAATGGCGATATTAGCGGAGATAGACCATACTCTAAGGTGAAAATTGCTTTAGTAGTTGTAGCTTCGCTCTCTGTCATAGCTGCACTTATTTACTTTTTTTCTTAGAGATCAGTCATTAAGACTAATCTTTTCGTTTTCTCTCTTGGAGAGCAGATTGATATAGTATTCCTTTTTTATAACAGTTGGATGGTGAGTTATGGCAGTTGTTTAGTTGATACATTAGAGCAGTTCTATAAACATTACGTTCGTGATATCGTTTAAAGTTTTTGAATCTTGGTTTTGCAAGAGGTAAAATATCTGTTACTTTAACTCTTTTTCCATTGGCATAGAGCTCAAGAAGGTTTCCTACATGTTTATAACTTTTATTTGTAGGGGTAAGAGGAACAGGATCTTTTTTAAGAGCTACTCTAAATTTACTATCAACTGTTTTGTTAAATGCTTTTAGAAAATCATCATCCCAACCAACTCTAGGAGAGCCTGAAGTGTAGAGTCTTACAGGTACTTTTGCATTAACACGGATCTCTATAGCACAAAGAGTTGCTAATGCACCACCTAGACTATGCCCTGTTACAAAGATAGAGTAGTTTTTATATCTTTTAACTACTTTTCGAATCTCATCTCTAAACTTAGCATACTCATTGACAAAACCTTTATGGGCTCTTATATTTTTCCAAGTCTTATCTCCTTGTAGCCAATACATGGTTTTTTTACTGAAACTCTGTGCATCAGTGAAAACATTACTTCGTCTCTCAGACTTATTATCTGAATCAGTTCCACGAAAAACAATAATAAGTTGCTTCTTTTTGTTTATAGCGATATATGCACGACCACCACTATCTTGAGGTGTAATAGTTTTAATATGCTTAAAATGCATTTTTTTCATGAGTAAGTTTGGAATAGTAGAGGCATTTTTAACGGAGACAATCTCAGCATGAGTATTCATCTCTATAGCAGTTTGAAGCATCTCTTTTGAGAAAACTTTTGTAGTTGAGAGTGGGTAGAGTGATGCCGGAACAGTGGCACTAAGTGTTGTACTTAGAAAAAATATAAAGAGAGAAAGTAAGAGCTTTTGCATGATATATCCTTTTTTTAATTGAGAAGATTGTAACAAAGAGAAGTTCTGTTTAGAGTAAAAAACAGAACATCATTTAGTTACTATTTAAAATCTAAAGGTAAAAAGGGGTTTAAAATGAGTCTAAAAAGCTATATAAGGGGTTTTATTATTCTTTGGGTTTTTATGGGAACACTGCTTAATGCATATAGTCTCTCGACAACAAAAGGCTACAATAAGTTTATGGTTGCAACATCTATAGAGCTACTAAGTTTAATAGAGCTAATGAATAGAGGTAAGGTTTCAGATACAGCAGGACCAAACTCTTTACGAACGATGTTTAAAAAAAGGGGTTATGAACTTGTTAGTGACCCTATACGTTATAAGAATTGTAATCGTGTAGTAGCTATTAATCATAAAACAAAAAAAATACTTGTTCTTTACAGCGAAGTGAAAAACTATAGTGTTAAAAAAGCGATTAAAGAAGCCAACTCTTTTAGTAGTCGTAAAATAACAACAATACCATGGCTACAATCTTCAGGTAATAAAGATTTAAAATACACTTCAGTAAGCAAAAATGTTTTAAAAGAGTATGAAAGATTTAAAGTTCATCCAACTGGCTTACGTTCAGGTTATCCAGTTTTTGTAGCAGGCTATGGAACCCCCTCCCTATATGCAGCATTAACAGCATTAAATCTTGAAGTTAATTTTAATAAGGATGTTTACTTTTACAGTTTTGGCTCTCCAAAAACAGGTGACTGGAGATTTTTAGAAGGTTTTTACAAAACTGTAAACACTCAGTTTAGAATAGCCCTCAACCGAGACCCAATACCAATGTTACCGAAGAAAAAACATAATAATATCCATAGTGTTGGCAATTTATTGCAATTATATTTTGCTGGTGTTAGAGTTCCAGCCAATAAAATAAAGCCAAAATGGAAAGAAAGAAAGCTAGAGTATCATAGTTTGTCACGCTACAAAAATGCTCTTATTAAACATTTAAAGCACTGTACAGAGAAGGGCCCTTCATGTTATAAAAAAGGGGTGCTAGCATATTCTGCTGATTTAGAAAGGGATGCAAAATGAGAATAAACAAATTAATCACACTATTGGCAATTCTCCCTTTAGTGACTACATTAAGTGCAAAAAGTATGCAAAATCATACTTATAGTGTTGGACAGCATAAGAGTACTCATGGAAAAAAAGGTGTGCAGAAGAAGCTAAGACTCTATCCTGAGAGTAAATATAACTCTAAAATGGTTCAGACTGCTATAACTTTAGCTACATTAGCGACACTTAAAGAGAAAAGAGTACCTACTGGGGAGACAGAGACAGTCTATTATGAAGAGGGGCAGAGAAGATACTCTGAAGAGGTGCCTATAACTGTAGTTGAGAGACCTCTTATTGATATGTATAAAGATTTAGGCTTTAAACTACTTACAAACAGAGCTAATTATAAAGCATTGATTCAAAATAAAGATATTGTGATTATCGTATCGAGTTCAAAAGATGTGAAAAAAGCTCAGAAATTGGGGGATACATATAAACGAGAACCTTTCAAAAAGCTCAAAGTTGATAAAAATGCACTTATAGAGTTTAAAGCTTTAAGACATTATGTTAAACAAACTTTGAAAAGGCATAAAAAAGCGAAAGTATATATAGTAGGAATTGGACATGGCGGATCAGTGGCAGCTTTAGTCTCTTTATATGTTGATTTTAATTTTAGTAAAAAAATCTATTTTTACTCTATTGATTCCCCAAGAGTATCTTATAAAGAGTTTTATACAATGTTTGAAAAAGCGATTAAATCAAGTTTTCATATCTCTACAAAAGTAGACAAGAACTATAATACCCCATCAAAGAAAAAGTGGAATCATGTAGGAAAACTACTGAGATTAAATCTTGATGGAAAAAGGGTTGCATTAAATAAAATTAAGGATTACTCTTATAGTAGAAATGATGTAAGTATCGTAGATATTTTAACAAAGCATTATGAAAAGTGTTTAAATAAAAACTGTTATAAAATAGGTGTTCTTGAAAAAGCGACTAAAAAAGAGAGAGAAGGTAGATATAAATAGAGTAGTATGTTAGAAGCCTAGAGGCTTCCAACATAACTTAGTTTTGGCTCATTTGAGCCATTTTGTTTAAAAAAAAGGACCAGAGGTGCTGAGTAGCCATTTCTATTTTTTTTAGCTATCCAGAACTTAAATTCTACTCCAACTTCATGAGTATTTCCATGACCAATTTCTGTTGTTTTAAGTCTATCTATACGAGTTATTTTAACAGGGTAGGCATAATTTTTAGCATTTGTATAAGCTTTTTTAAATGAGAATCTCATTGTATCACCATCTAGTTCTCTGCCATCTTGAGTGAGCAGACTTTTATGTATAAGAGGGACACTCATGTATGCACTCTCTTTAAAGTTGTTGTTTTGAAGAGTTTTTATAAATTCATTGAGAACAAATATAGCCTCTTTTTCTAATGCTTTAGGAAGCTTATTGTTGATATTTAGCTGGTTGAGATACTCTTGGGAAGCTTTTTGTTCTTTAGAATTTAAATCTTTGACAATAGTATGTGCGGGTCTAAGAGAGTTAAAAAAATTAGAGAAGTTAAATGCCATAAGTGATGTTGCTATGAGAAGTGAAAGTAGGGGTAGTCTATTTTTCATGTTTAATCCTTTGATGCTTTTTATAGTAGCACCAAAGTGTTCGTTAAAAGTTCTGTTTATTAAAATTTATACTCAGCCCCAAAATTTAAAACATAAATATCTCTCTCTCCAAGAGTTCCATTAACCCCTAGTGCATGTGTTGGTTGAGAAATGTCTCTCTCCTCACCTTGTGCATAAAGAGCACTCAAGCCAAGCTCTAAATTACTATTTATTGTATATCTAGCACCTATAGAGTAAGTCAAGAAATCTGTTTCAGGAGAGGAAAAAGTTACATACTGTTCATCTTGTGAAGCATTTGTAGAGTAAGCAAAACCAGTCATTAGAGTCATAGTGCTAAGTTTTTGAGTTAGACCTACTCTATAAGCTACCGTGTCATTCCATTTCTTTGGTGCAGTTCTACCTATAGTGTTTTCAAGTGTAGGGTCATCAAACTCAAAGTTTGTCTCCGTAATTGCTGACCAATATGTTTTATCGTAAGTTGTCTCTATTGTAGTACCTGTTGGAAAGGTATATGCTAGTGCAAATATAAAATTTGCAGGTATTGGTGCGCTAATAGAAGCTTTTGAAGATATAGGTGTGCCCGCAAAAATAGCATCAGCACTTCCTTTTATATTTAAGACTATTTTAGATCTGTAGGTTGCTGATATATTTAATGATTTAGTAGCATTATATGAGAAGGCAAGATTATAACCTGCTGCTTGTGCATCTCCATCCATGTTTAGAGTATATGGAGCAGTGGTTGGAGAGAGAGGAATAAAACTTCCATCAAGCTCTATCTCACCACTTGCTAAAATATATCTAAATCCTAGCCCTACTGAGAGTGTAGGAGTAATAGGAATAGCAACACTTGGATTAAATTCTATTGTATTCAAGGTATAATTTTTAGCTGTAGCGGAAGCCGGTGCATCTTTCCACTCTCTGGTAAGTCCAGCGGGAGAAACTATGCTAAAACCAATACGAATACCCTTATCATTAAGCTTATGGGATACATAGTGTAAAGAGGGCACTATAGAGGTACTCGTTTGAGACTTGATATGATATATATTATCTGAAGAGGAGTAGCTAATAGGTTCTAGTGTTACATAACTAACAGAAAGTTCAATACTATCTCTTTTATCATTATAAACCATATTTGCTGGGTTATAATAAGCAGCATCTGCCCCATGAGCATTGGCAACATTGGCAGTAGAAAGAGCTTGAGAGTTTATAGAGTTATTTGGTATCTGGTATCCTGCCCCAAAAAGGAGTGAACTAAGTAGTGCAAAAAGAGGAAGAATTTTTTTCATGTAATATCCTAATAAGGAATACTACACATAGTTAAATTAATTTTGTTTTAATTGACAGTTTTTACAACAGCCTGTGAGCACAAGGTTACTAGAGTTAACTTTAAAATCTGATATTCGAGATGAAGTAAGAAGAATCTCATTAATATTTAAGCTAATATCTTCTATTGAACCACATATTTCACAAGCTAAATGAGAATGAGCCTCTTTTGTAAGTTCATATACACTTTTAGCATTTGGAATCTTTACTTCTTGAATGAATGTATTCTCTAACATTAGGTTTATATTCTTATATATGGTAGCCAACGAGATAGAGTTAAATTTTTTCACCATCACCTCATAAAGAGATTCTATTGTAATATGACCATTTCTAAAAAGAACATCAGCAATAGCCAGTCTCTGAGGAGTAGCTTTTAAATTATGTTCTCGCAATATTGTAGTATAATTATTCATAATGCAATTATACACTAATTAGCATTAAAGGATAAATATTATTAATTAAATTTAATAAAACTATAATTTATTAAAAGATAATTATTATCCTTTAAGTTTAGTTAGAGTACAATTTTCATATCTAAATTAAGGAATAAAAGATGAGACAGTATGAATCGTATAGATGTAACAAATGTGGTAATGTTGTAGAAGTGCAGAGTGTTGGTGGTGGTGAGCTTCATTGTTGTGGAGAGTCTATGGAAATGATTACTGAGAATCTAACCTTAGTTAACTTAATGAAAGCCTTTGCTGGTGAGTCTCAAGCAAGAAACAAATATGAGTATTTTGCAAAAGTTGCTCAAAAAGAGGGCTATAGAGATATCGCAGAACATTTTCAACGTGCAGCAGATAATGAAAAAGTACATGCAAAACTAGAGTTAGCGCTTAACAATAGAATGATTAGTGGCTCTGAAGATAGTTTTGCTGACACAAAAGTAAACCTTCAAATGGCAATGGATGGCGAGTCGTATGAAAATATAACTATGTATCCCGATTTTGCTCAGATTGCTAAAGATGAGGGGCATAAAGAAGCTGCAAAACTATTTTCAGGAATAGGTAAAATAGAAGTAGAGCATGAAAATATGTTTAAAATGCTTTTAGAGAGACTTGAATCTGATGCTGAGTTTGTGAGTGAAGATGAAGAAGAAGCTTGGATTTGTGAAGTGTGTGGACATGTTCACTATGGTAAAAAAGCACTGAAGGTTTGTCCTGTTTGTAAGCATCCTCAAGAGTATCAATCACGTTTAAACTCTAAAAAGTAGATAAAGAGCGTTCTTATTGAACGCCTCTGCTTTAGCTAAAGAGTTTTGAGAAAAAACCTTTTCCTCTTCCTAGCTCTTTATCAATCATTTTAAGATAAGCATCAATCCCTAAAAGTCCTACTTCGGCTCTTTTAACCATTTTATCCTTTCCTATGACAACCGTTAAGGGTACACTTCTAACCATAAATTTACTAGAGAGTTTTGGATTGTTTGCAGAGTTTACCTTTGCAATAACAACATTTTCTTCTTTATAGTTCTGTGCTAAATTTGGTAAGTAGCTCAAAAGTGTTTGGCAAGGTGGACAGGTGTTACTGTAAAAGTCTATAAAAACTACACTATCAGTCTCTTCCATAAATTTTGTGTAGTTTGAGTCAGTTAGTTCTAATATATTGGACATTTATATTTCTCTCGTTTAATATACGAAGAAGTATAACGCAAGTTATGAGAGCATATCTTAATACAGTAAATTCAATTATATGTCAGTCTCTAAATGTTATAATAGGGAATATATTCCTTTAAAATTATATAGTTTATGGTATTATGTTTCCCTAAAGAGAGAAGGAGATTAATTTATGAAATTGCTAGAGTCCTTAAAAGAGTATTCATCTTTGTTTTTATCAAAGAGTACACCTATTTATGAAAGAGATCTATTACATAAACTTAATTTAAAAAATCGTATTATAGGTATTGTTGGAGCTAAAGGTGTTGGAAAAACAACACTCCTTTTACAGTATATGAAGAAACAAAACTTATCAAGTGATGAAATGCTTTATATTAGTATAGATCATCCCCTGATGAGTGCAACTACTGTATTAGATATTGCTAAAGAGTTTGCTTCTTATGGTGGAAAACTTTTAATCTTAGATGAAATTCATAATCAAGATGATTTTGCAATAGATTTAAAAACTATATGGGACTTTTTAGAGATAAATGTAATTTTTTCAGGCTCGTCAGCTCTGCACCTTGATAATGCAGACTTAAGTAGAAGAGTTTTAAAGTACTCACTTCCTACGCTATCGTTTAGAGAATTTATAGAGATACAGACTGGGAAGCAGTTCCCTAAACTTACTCTTGAAGAGATTTTATTAAACCATTCGAAACATTCACAGGAGATTTTATCTAAAATCAAACCACTAAAACAGTTCAAAGATTATTTCAAGTTTGGTTTTTATCCATTCTACTTAGAAGATGAAGATACGGTAAGTATGAAACTAGCAGAAGCAATTAATAAGACAATAGATATTGATTTACTACAAATATATAACATTGACCCTAAAAAGCTAAGAAACATTAAAAAGATACTCACCCTACTATGCAGTTCTGTACCATATAAGCCAAATATCACAACATTAGCTGCCTCGGTTGAAGTTGATCCTAAAACACTTTATATCTATTTAAATGCTTTACAAAAGGGAAGAATTATAAGAATGGTATCAGCAACTTCAAGAGGCGAAGCTATTATTAAAAAACCAGAGAAAATATACTTGGATAATCCAAATATGTTTAATGTTCTCTGTCAAACACCAGACATTGGAACTTTAAGAGAAAGTTTCTTTAGTGGTATCATTTGTAATGCTGGGCACAGCATTACAGCATCGAAAAAAAGTGATTTTATAATTGATGAGAAATATACTATTGAAGTTGGAGGAAAGAGTAAGAGTTTTAAACAGATAAAAGACATGGATAACTCTTATGTAGTTTCAGATGATTTGGAAGTAGGGAGTAGTAATAAAATACCATTGTATCTATTTGGATTTTTATATTAGAGTTGGTGGAGACGTGCGGGATCGAACCGCAGTCCTAAAACTAGTTTCCTATGACGTCTACATGCTTAGAGAAGTTGTTTGTATTTAATTGTGCTTCACAC
>Ga0256826_1002821_pt1 | contig 10509 bp, 9 predicted proteins | sample CV79metaG_FD_185975 | JGI IMG/M metagenome (GOLD analysis project Ga0256826, IMG submission 185975) | Hydrothermal vent microbial communities from East Pacific Rise, Pacific Ocean - CV79 | ecosystem: Environmental > Aquatic > Marine > Hydrothermal vents | place: Pacific Ocean: East Pacific Rise... | reverse complement strand
AGAGGAGAAAAAAGCAGCCATAATGTACATTGCTGTCTATGAAGCATCAGAAAGATGGGGAGCAAATCAGAATGAACACTTCTCAGAAGAAGAGATTATGAATCTTGTTGGAAGCAGTGATGTTGGGGAACTCTTAAATATGCTTAATCCACTTATAGAAAATTTTGATGTTGAACAATTTCTTTTAGAGATGACAAAGAATATCATGGAGTTAAATGGGAAATAAGCTTAATAGACTATAATTAATATAAATATTTAATATAATTTTAATAATAAAAAAATGGAATAAGATATAAAATGAGAAAACAGATAAAAAATATAATTACAGGTCAAAAAATAATTTTGCCACAACCTATTGATAATGAAAGAATTTTTGATGGGGGAGTGATGATTACCGAAACTGATAAAAGTGGTGTAATTACTTATGCTAATCAGAAATTTAGAGAGATGACGGGCTACAGTAAAGAAGAGTTAATTGGTTCTCCTCATAATATTAACAGACATCCAGATATGCCTAAAATAGCATTTAAACAGATGTGGGAGACCATTAAAAGTGGTGAATACTGGAATGGTCATGTTAAAAACATGTGTAAAGATGGGAGTTTCTATACCGTTGAGGTGTGGATTAAGCCTCGTTTAGATTCTGCCAATAAGATTATTGGTTATATTGCAGGTAGGATGATTCCTAGTAAGTTGGATTTGATTGAGTCATTAGCTTTATATGAAAAGCTGTTAAAAGAGGAGCAAGAGGGAGAGGTTTGCTCTTAAGTTTAATTAAATTTATTGGAGACTAAGAAGCTTTATGGTTTAGTTAGGTTAACGAAACAAAGGCAGAATATGGTCATTAAAAAAAATGAAGCAAAAAATATTACTCAACTCATAGATGAACTTTTTAAAACACATGGTTTTGAAACAGAAGAGCATGATGGATGGATAATTCCAAAAGGGTCTGACTATGCTATGAAAGGCTATTGGTATCCTGAAGCTACAGAAAATGTAGGACAGTTAAGCATTGAACTTTTTGTAAACTCTGAAATGATAATGGTAGAGAGTTTTGCAGGTATGGGTGAAGGTGAACCTGAACGTTTAAAAAGTGCATTTGCCAGTTTCATTCACCACTCTTTTCATACTTTTCTTTTTGCCATTTGGGGTGTTGATTCTAAAGAGGTAACAAAAGAGCGTTGGGCAGTTGGCTCTGAAACGTATACGGCTTATATTGGCAGTCAAGGCATAATGAACTATGACAAAGAGAAAGTACTAGAGGTTCCTAGCTCTTTTGATTCCAAGGTTAAAGCATTAATCCTTTCTGAAGCATTAGAGAATGAGTTTCATTGGTTTACAGTTTTTTATGCCAATATGAATGGGCTTGACACGCATGCAGAGATTTTAAAAGAAAATGTTAAATGGAATGCTGGAGAGAAAGTTTTAAAGTCTTTAGAGTGGAAGCGTAGTAATCACTACTACGCAGTACGACAATTTGTTATTTTGAAGAAAAACTAAAAAAGAGGTCAAAGGCTAAAAAGAGAATGGGTTGATGCACTAGGTAAATGATGAGTGAGTTTTTTCCCATAAATTTTAGAACTTTATTTCCTGAAAAATTTGAGTTAAAAATTTTGTTGGTAAAGATTTTTTTATGTAAGTCATAGTGAACGACAACCATTCCCAAAAGAACTACTGCAAACCATGGAGTAAGAGGGACTAAGTCTTCAGAATAGTAAGGTGGTAGATTTAATATGGGTTGTAAAAAAGCAAAGACTCCATGCATATGAAGTAGGGTAGTTGCTGTACCTATTAAAATAATAACGGCTGTAGCAAGTGCTACTTTTGGGTAAGGTAAAAAAAACAATGCTAAAAGTGATGCCAACAAGATAAAATGCAAAATTCCAAAGTAGACCCATGAGTAAGGAAATTCAACATAGGTAGCAATAGTAACAAGTGTGGAAGCTATGCCTAAAAGAAAAAGGCGTTTTCTTACAGCTTTCCATTTAATGCCATTTCTATGTGTCAAAGCTAAACTCATACCCACACCCAATAAAAACATACTCATGATGGTATAACGACTAAATAAGAAGCCTAAAGTGTGGTTCATGTCCACAGAAATAAGATGAAAGTGGTTAAGGTCAAAGCTAAAGTGATAGATAACCATAAAAAGAATGGCCCAACCTCTAAATATATCTAATCCATCAATTCTTTGTTTATGCATGTTATACCCCTATATGATTATAATTATAACATAGGAAGACTTTAGTGTTTTAAACTAATTATAATTATTACTTTTTAATTAATAATTTGTTACAATAGAAATATAGTTTAATAATTTATTGTTCATTGAAGGGAAAACGATGGAAGAGAAAAGAATATTAAATTTAAATAAGATTATCTATGCTCTGGGTATTGTATTGTCTGTTGAGTTAGCTGTTATGCTGACAACGATACTGTTTGACACATTTGTTAATGAAGAGGTAATGCCTAAATCCTTAGATAAAATTGTAAAAATTCAAAAGGTTATAGCTCCTCTTAGTTTACCTAAACTTCAACCTAAAACACTTGAAGATGCTTTAATTAAAATTTCTCCAACTTCATGTGACGATGTTATTTCTATTGATACTGCATTGGTTAAACCCGTTATTTATACAAGTACCATTAAGCTCTCTGCATTGAGTATAGAAGCGAAAAAGAAAGCATTTATTGATATGATGATTCCTTCTATTCTGGTGGCTAAGTATCGAATTGTAAAAGATAGAAAAAGAGTTTGGGCGCTACTAAAAAAAGAGAAACTGCTCCCTAAAGAGTCCATATGGTTGAAAAAGAAAAAATATATTTTTAAAGCGACTTCTTACAGTGATTTATATAATAAAATGGAAGTTCACCCAACGAGCATTATTATTGCTCAGGCAATTATTGAGAGTGGTTGGGGGACATCTCGATTTTTTGAAGAAGCGAACAATGTTTTTGGAATTTGGTCTTTTGATGAGAGTGAAAAACGTGTAGTAGCTTCTAAAAAGAGAGGTGAAAAAAGTGTTTATGTAAAAAAATATGCTTCAGTTGAACAATCTATTTTTGATTACTTTATTGTTCTTTCAACAAAAAATGCATATGAAGAGTTTAGAGAAAAACGTTTAGAGAGTAAAGACCCTCTTCATTTGGTTGAGTATTTAGGTAAATACTCTGAATTGGGTGAAGCATATATTGAAAATTTGAAAAGCACCATACAGAAAAATAGACTTATGATTTATGATGCGTATTCCTTAGATATTTAATAACCTAAGTTCGATAGAGTATAATTCCTAAAAAGAGTTAACATATGTCATTAGCCACACTTGGACTTTCTTCTGAAATTCTTCATGCCTTAAACGATAAAGGTTATGAATCTGCAACACCCATACAAAAAGCACTTATTCCTAGCATGTTACAAGGTCATGACATTATGGCTGGAGCCCAAACAGGTACAGGAAAAACAGCAGGTTTTGCTCTACCTATACTTCAAGAACTCTCACGTGATTTTCAAGAAGGAAAACACCATCTTCGTGCCATAATCATTGTCCCTACACGAGAACTAGCACGACAAGTGCATGAGAGTGTTGAGAGTTATGGAAAGCATTTACCTTTAAAGTCAGTGGTTTTGTATGGTGGCGCAAACTTGACCTCTCAAGCCAACAGATTAAAGGCTGGTGTAGACATTGTTGTCTCTACTTCTGGACGGCTATTAGAACATATTGGGAAGAAGAACATTGGTTTAGATGCAGTGCGTTATTTGGTGCTTGACGAAGCTGATACCATTTTGGACATGGGTTTTGTGCATGAAGTAATGCAGGTGATTGAACTGCTACCTAAAAAGCGACAAAATGTTTTGGTCTCAGCAACCCTTTCGGGTGCTGTTAAACGTTTGGCAGAACAGATTTTACATAAACCAAAACTTATTGAAGTTGACAGCATGGGAACTTCTGCATCCAATGTTACACAAATGATACACCCTGTTGAAAAAGAGAGAAAAACAGAGTTACTTTCATTTTTAATTGGTTCAAAAAACTATCAAAGAGTTTTGGTATTTGTTCGTAAAAAACAAGAAGCTGATGAGGTGGCAGAAGAGTTAAATTTAAGTGGATTAAAAACCTCTGTAATTCATGGAGACAAAAGCTCTGGTGTTCGCGCTCGTGCTTTAGAAGCTTTTAAAGAGGGCAAGGTTAGGGTACTTGTTGCGACGGACATTGCTGCGCGTGGTTTAGACATTCCAAACTTAGCCGTGGTCATAAACTATGACATTCCTCATGTTACAGGAGATTTTGTTCACCGAATTGGGCGAACAGGTAGGGCTGGAAAGAGTGGTTTAGCCATTACTTTGGTTTCACCAAAAGAGGAAGTTGCACTGAAAGACGTAGAACGTCTCATGGGTAAAGCCATTGAACGTGTGGAGATTGAAGGCTATACTCCCAAAGTTGAAAAAGAGCAGCGTGGGGCTAGAAAAACAGTAGACAAAAAAAAGAAAACAGATGGGGCTTTTGGTCGTAAAAAGAGTGTAGAAAAAACTCAAAAAAAGCGTAAAACAACCAAGAGAGATGGCTTTAAAAGTTTTGACGCTGCAAAACCTAAAAAAGATAAAAAGAGTGAGAGAAAAAAACGGCGTTAAGTTGTTTGTGACGTTCTAATGGCATGTAAGAGTTTCTCTTCTGTAACGGGTTTAATAAGAAAAGCATCAGCACCACTATTGAGTATCTCTTTAATACGGAGGTCATTAGAAGAGACAGCAATAATGGGGACTTTACTTAAAGCATTATCTTTATTATATTGTTTTAGAAACTCAGCCCCATCCATGCGAGGCATCTCTACATCGAGTAAAATTAACTGAATATCTAAGTTGTTACGACAAGTTTCTAATGCATGTGTCCCATCTACAGATTCCATAACTTCAACTTGGTAGAGTTCTTTTTTGAGTAGTGAGACTAAAAGTAGACGATTAATATAATCATCATCTACTACTAGAACTTTAAAAATCATCTTCTCTACCTTCTGTACTTTTTAATTAATTGTTCAATTTTATCTCGTTTAATAATACCTACGTGAACTTCTTTAATAAGATTTGTATTGTAGTACTCATTATTTGGTTTATTTTGAGAAAGCATAATGACATTCATTTTTGAATGTTGCTTTTTTAAAATATTGTGATTAAACTGTTCAATCTCTTTATCAATTAATAAAATGTCATACTCTTCTCTGTCAATAAAGTTTTCTAAGTCATGAACTCTGTTGACAATTTCAATGTCATAGTTCAAGTTAGAGATTACCTTTGAGAGAATTTGTGCTTCCAGAGGATTCTTTTTAACAATAAGAATTTTTTTCTTTTCACTACTTTCTAGCAGCTCTTGCACTTCTTTTTCTTGTGTCTCAATTGGGATTAGAGGCGCTTCTTCAAAGAGTTCAAGGTGTGAGGGTGACTCTTCCTCAAGAATAATAAGCCCTTCCGTTGAAACTTCTTCTAACATATCTGTAGGCTCTAAAATAGAGATTTCAGATGAGTCTTCTAAGACTTTTTTTGAATTATTGTGTTTTGTTATTTCAATCTCTTTTTCTGTTTTTGGTTCTAAAAACTTTTTCAAAATGTAGAGCAGTTCATTTGTCTCAATAGGTTTAGGAATGTATTCATCAAGTCCTTCTGAAATAAATCGTTCTCGGTCACCATTGAGGGCATTTGCTGTTAATGCAATAATTGGAACGTGTGGTAACTCTTCTTCTACTTCGTAGTTAATAATCTCATGAGTTGCTTCAACTCCATCCATAACAGGCATTTGAATGTCCATAAAAATTAAATCATAATTTTCACTTTTACGTTTTTCAAAGGCTTCAAGTCCATTGTTGGCAAGTTCAACTGTAACTCCGTAACGAAGCAGAACTTGTTTTATGAGCTTTTGGTTAATAAAGTTGTCTTCTGCAACTAAAATATTTCCCTTGAATTGAATGTTTTTAAAAGGTGATGCTGTTGAGATATCTAACTCTTCTTCAGGTTGGATATTGTTTGTAGCATTAAGTCCTTGAATTACTTTACTTGGTGTAATTGGCTTATAGAGTATTTTTGCAACATGAACACCCAGCTCTTCTAATCTATCTCTGTTCGCAAAGCTTGAGAGTAAAATAACTTTATTTGAGTTAATTTTATAGATTGTTTTGAGTAAGTCATCATCGCTGTTGTCAACATCAATCCATAAACTATTTAGATTGGTATCTTCATTACATTTTTTTAAGTCAGAAGCTGTATTAAACGTTGTTGTCTCTACCTGATAATGTTTTAAATATTCAGACAAATAGACATCTTGCTGAACAGGTAGTTCATAGTTAAATTTACAAACAGTTAGCTCTTGGAAACTTGGAACCATGGCAAGTTCTGTACTCTCTAGTACTTCTTCAAAGACAATGCTAAAGTAAAAACGTGTACCTTTCTCTTTCTGACTTTCCAGTTTCAGTTCAGAACCCATAAGTTCTAAAAATTTGGTTGAAATGGTAAGTCCAAGACCTGTCCCACCATACTTACGAGTAATGGAAACATCGGCTTGTGTAAAGGCTGCAAAAACATTAAGTTGTTGCTCTTTGGTCATACCCACACCATTGTCTTGGATTGAAAATGAAACTTCGGTTTGGTTTTCAATGGTTGATATTTTTTTAATTTCAACTTTAATTTTTCCACCCAAATCAGTAAATTTAATGGCATTACTGAGTAAATTAATAAGTACTTCTTTAATTTTTACTGAGTCTCCAAGAAGTTTTTTGTCAATATTGGGGTCAAGGTAAAAGTCAAGTTCAATGTTCTTCTCAGATGCTCTAATCCCGTAAGTTTCAACAGCATTTTCAAACTCAATAATGGGGTCAAAAATAATAATGTCAAGTTCAGTTTTATTGCTTTCAATTTTCGATAAATCAAGAATATTGTTAATAATACTTAAAAGATTCTCAGAACTTTTCTCTACAATGTTAATAAATTCTTTTTGTTCACTGTTAAGGTCTGTACTTTTTAGTAATTCTGTAAATCCAACAATCCCATTAAGAGGGGTACGAATTTCATGAGACATATTGGCTAAGAAAAGTGATTTAGAGGCATTTGCTTCAAGAGCTTCTATTTTATCAGCTTTAGCATTTTCAATAAGTGTTTCAATGAGTTTGTAGGCATTTTCCATACCTTCTTTACTGTTTAAATCAATATTTTGATAGAGTGCCATCTCTATTTCATCATAGACATCATCAACGTCAATAATAGAATTTTTCAACATCTCTTCTAAGTTTTTTGTATTTTGCTTAAGTTCTCTAATTGCGAGATAACCCACGATATTAAAAAGTAATGCTAATACAGCAATAGCAATAGAAGCATAAAAAATAATTGATTGATTCAGATGATAGCTTTTAACCTTCTCTAATAGTTCAGATTCAGTTGTTTTTATGAGGTGTGCATAATGAGAAAGCTTTTTGTTGCTTGCATCAAGCCAACTTTCAGAGCTTACTGTGTACTGACCATCATTAAAGTTTTTACCGACTTCTGCAAAAAGTAATTCGACTTTTTCAAAATCTTCTTTTACCTTTTTTGAATTGAGATATTGAAGTGTTTTTATTTTTAGATTTTCATTAGAGATGATATTGGTATCAAAACTTAGTGTTTGCTTTCTATTAAGTTCCATTAACTCTTCAGTAGAAAGGGCTTTAACTTTTTGAATTAAAGAGTCTACATAGGCTTTTTGAAAATGAGCATTATCATTGTTTGAATAGAGTGCTCTTAAAAAAATAGATAAACCTTCCATCTCTGGCGTGAGGCTGAGTTCTTGCAACTCCTTGCTATTAACTTCTTTTTTCTCTAAATTAGCAATAATTTCATTACTTTTTGTAAACTGCTCATAGGCTATAAAAGCACTATAGCCAGCTATTAAAAAAAGTACTAAAAGGGGTACAATACTAATGAGTTTAATTTTGTTATTAAGTTGCACGTATGTTTCCTTTTAAGCTCTTTTTAGTTGTTGCATATAGTCTTCTAATGAGAGGAAATGACCCCAGTAACTAATGAATAAATCTTCTAACAAAGTATGGTCTGTAGCAAATTGAATCTCTTCAAGAATGTCTGCTAGTTCATTAATTCTCAGGTTACTTGCTGCTCCTTTAAGTTTGTGTCCAAGTTCATGAATATTGTCCATGTCTTTTTGATAATATGAGGTCAAAAGGTGGTCAATATCATGGCGTGCTTGCTCAATAAAATCATCAACAAACTCTTCAATAAGTACAACTGGAAGGTTAAGTTCATCAGCAGCAGTTTGAGGATTATATGAAATAGGTAATGGAGCAACATTTTCCAATGAAATCTCTTTTACTTCACTATTGGCATTGATTTTTTTCTCGGTTGAAACAGCTTGGATGGGTGCTGGTTCTATAAGTGTTTCTACAACAACTTCTTCTGTCACTTCATCTAGGGTAAACTCTTCTTCTAGTTCAACATTTTTGAGTAAGTCAGTAAATCTTGCATTAAGAATTTCTTCTTTTTTCTCAACTTCATTTGCATCTTCTTCAAAAATATTTTCAGGTTCATCTTCTTCATAATCTTCAGGTTTTTCAAGTGTAAGCAATGCCAACTTTGTGTAATATTCATCGATTAATGGCATACGCTCTTTGTTAGAGAGTTTTTGAATCTTTAAAAGTAAGATATTAATGTGAGGTATTTTAAGTGTTAATGCAAGGTTTGATAAGTTTTTAACAACTTTGTCGTTACCTTCTAAAAGACGTTTCTCATCAATGATTGACTGGTCAATAAAACTGTCAAGATAGAGTTTGTAGTCGTTAACACTTAACCCAATATCTTCAGAAATTTTATGTACATCAAGGTAGATTGCTTTGTAGTTTGTTTTTAAACCTTTTGAAACGGTTGGAGTTTTGAGCTCTTCTATCTTTACCTCTTGTAATTCTACTAAGTAAAATTCCCCATTTTTCCCATACATTTCATGATGTGAAAAATCAGCGTTAATAAGTTGATGTTCTTGTGTAATAACTATTCTTTTATTTTCAAACTTTAGATTACTCATAGTATTTGATTCACTTAATTTCTCAAATGAGTTAAATCCTAAAAGTTCTATAAATGCTTCATCAGCCAATATAAGTTCTCTATCATCATTATATCCGTAATACATTTTTGCCTCGCTATTCTATATTATATTGAGCATATCGCTCTGTTTCTTCTTCTACGTTTAGTTTAGAGGTTGGTTTATGAACAATAATAAAACCAGCCATTTCTAAATCATTATCATATTTTACCGTACAGTGAATGTCTGACCAAAAATACATGCCATCACGACGCATATTTTTTAAGACAGAAAACCACTGTTTTAACCGTTTTTTTGTTGACCACAAATTATCATATATTTCGTCTGGAACATCAGGATGTTTAAAGATTGAGTGATTCTTACCAACAAGTTCTTCTCTTCTAAATCCTGTTACTTCACAAAAATTCTGATTGGCATAAGTAATAATGCCTTTTAAATCAATTTCATATATTAGATTTTTTGTAAATGTGTATTCAACATCTAATGCTATTGGACGATGCACATAATTCCTTTGTTTGGTATAGTTTTTAACTAGTGATTAACTTTAATATAAAAAAACTAAGAGTAGATTTAAAATAATCTTATTCATATAGATTAAAAATGAATCATAAGTTATAAATTACAGTAAATAATAGACAATGTTCTGTTATACCTATATTTATTACTATTTAACATTATCTGTTTTTAAAATTTTAGCGATTTTTTCAGAAGACGCGACTGAAATCTCCTTATAGGAAGCTTTTTCTATGGCTTCAAAAGTTCCAAAATAGTTTAAAAGCTTCTTAATGGTAGCAGGTCCAATCCCTTTTTTTTGTAAAAGAGAGTTTTGAGTGTCTACTTTTCGTTTTTTGTTTTGGTGGTAGGTTATGGCAAAACGATGTGCTTCATCTCGTTGACGTTGAACCCATTGAAGTCGTTTGTCTGTGGTTTTGAGTTCAAAAACAGAGTGTTCTGTGTAGACAATGTCTTTTGCAGCACCTTTGGCTCGGTGTGCTTTTGCATCAAGCTTCTCTTTTGCAATGGCAATGACCTCTAGTGTTATTTTTGCTTCTTCTAAAAGTTTAACAGCAAGTCTTCGTAAAGTCTCTCCTCCATCTAAAATCCATAAGTCAGGTGGTGAGTTCTTTTCGAAACTCTCAATACGTCTTGAAAGCATCTCTTTCATCTGTCCATACTCATCTTTGGCTGCCAGTTCATAGCGTCGGTAGTCAGATTTAAACCATTTTCCTTCACTCCAAACAACCATGGCTCCAACCGTTGCAACTCCCATCATGTGTGAGTTGTCAAAACATTCGATTCGGTAAGGAGTTTTAGAGAGTTCAAAGAGTTCAGCAATTTTGGGTTCTATCTCTTCTTCTTTACTTTTGTTACGTTTTAAATTTTCATTAGCATTACTTAATGCAAGTTCAATGAGTCTCTTTTTTGACCCTTTTTGAGGATTGAGAAT